>Ga0247776_10000022_pt1 | contig 69857 bp, 65 predicted proteins | sample UWRJL199509C5_FD_179912 | JGI IMG/M metagenome (GOLD analysis project Ga0247776, IMG submission 179912) | Plant litter microbial communities from Arlington Agricultural Research Station in Wisconsin, United States - UWRJ-L199-509C-5 | ecosystem: Environmental > Terrestrial > Plant litter >...
CTGGGTGACCGCGCGCGCACCGGCCTCGACCTTGCGCACCGAAGCAGGCCGTACAGCGATGCTGCGCGTCACCTTGATGGCCGAGGCGACGTCCACCTGGCACATCGAGGTCGGCGCGACGACGTCGGACGCGGCAGCCGGATACAGCCTCGCCGTCGGCGACGCGCAGACGGCAACCGCAGCCGATCGTGCGCGCGCCGCCGCCGTGAACGCACTCGCGCGCGCCGAAGCGTTGCGCCATGGCGACGGCGCGGACGCGGCGCAGACGCTCGCGCTGTATCAGGAATCGCTGCGGCAGGCGCGCGCGGCGAAGGCGCCATGCCTGCTGCGCCAAGCCTTTATGGCGCTTTCCGGATTCCGCCACGACGTGGGCGATGCCGCCGGCCAACGCGCGGCCGCGCAGTCGTCGCTGCAGCAGGAGTGCGTCGGCGATTTCGCCGAGCAGGCACTGGCCGCGCGTCTGCTCGGCAGTGCGCATATCAACCAGGGCGGCTTCGCGGCCGGCGTCGATGCCACCGAGCGCGCGGTCGCCTTGTTCCGGCAGACCGGCGACGAGGCGAACCAGGCCATCGCGCTGCGCAATCTCGGCCTGGCTTATGCCGAATCGGGCGCCGCCGAAAAAGCGCTGACGACCACGCAGTCGGCACTGAAACTGGCCGAAACGGGCGGCGACCGCCGGCTGCAGCTGCTCGCACGCGGCGATATCGCATTCCAGCACAATGCGCGCGGCGAATATGCCGCCGCGATCGATGCGTACCAGCGCACATTGGACGATCTGCGCGCATCGCCGAATCCGATGGCCGAAGCCGTGGCCTGGGTCAATCTCGGTGTGGCCTACAGCCAGCTCGGCGATATCGCCGAGGCCGGCCGTGCCTACGCCAAGGCCGAGACGGCGGCGACGGCGGCCGACTGCTGGTCGTGCCTGGCCGAAATTGCCGCCAACGAAGGCGATACCTTGGCCGACGACCACCGGCCGGAGGAAGCGGCCGTCGCCTATCGGCGCGCGCTCGCCATCGCGAAGGATCATCAGCTGCTGCGCCAGCATGCCGAAGCGCTGCGTGGGCTCGGCCGCTGCGCGATGGCGGGGGGCGACTGGGCCGGCGCGCGCACGCTGCTGGAATCGGCGCAGAAGGAGCTTCACCGCACGCATGGCCTGGTCAACGAAGCCGTGGTCGAAGCGATGCTCGGCGACCTCGACAGCCGCGAGGGTCATCTCGACGCGGCACGCCGACACTACACGCGCACGCGCGCACTGGCGCGGCAGGCGGCGAATCAGCCATGGCAGACCGTGGCCGACGCGAGCTTGGCTCGCATCGGCGCACAAGCGGGCGGCCTCGATGGCGCCAGGCGCGATATCGAGCGCGCAATCGCATCGATCGAGTCCGAGCGCGAGCGCATCAACGCACCGGACCTGCGCACGAGCTATTTCGGCACCATGCGCGCGTACTACGAGCTTTACGTGGACATTCTGATGCGGCTCGAGGCCCGCCAGCCAGGCCGCGGCTACGCGGCGACCGCCTTGATCGCCGCCGAGCGTGCGCGCGCACGCGTGCTGCAGGATCAGCTGACCGAACGGGCGATCGATCTCGACAAGGATGTCGATCCCGCCTTGCTGACGGCTGCGCATGTCGCGCTGGACCAGCTGCACGCGCTCGCGTACCGCCAAGGCCAGGCGCAGGACGCCGCCGCGCGAGCTGCCCTGCAAGGTGGTATCGACGACGCCAGCCGCCGGCTCGACGAAGCGCGTGGACGCATCCGCGCGGCGAATCCACGCTACGCCGACCTCACGCACCCGACGCCGCTGCACCTGGACGAAATCCAGCAGCAGCTGCTCGACGACGATGTCAGCGTGCTCGAGTACTGGCTCGGCGAGCAGCGCAGCTATCTCTGGCTGATCACACACGACGCTCTGCAAGCGTACGCGCTGCCGCCGCGTGCGCAGATCGAGCAAGCGGCCGGCGCCCTGCGTGACACGCTCGTCGCGCATGCCGCCGGCGCGGGCGCGACACCGATCGAACAGCTGGCCGAGCGCGATCGGCTCGACGCCGCCAACGTGCAGTCGCTCGCGCAAGCGCTGGTCGATCGGATGCTGCCGGCAGCCGCGCAAGTCGCCCTGCATCGTCAGGTCGTCGTGGTGGCCGATGGCGACTTGCAAACGTTGCCGCTGCCGCTGGGACTGCTCGAGGGCTCGCGCGATTCCCACGAGGCTGCGGCGGCTGGTCGCGTGTCCGCCTATCTGCCTTCGCTCGGCAGTCTGCGCAGTCTGCGCGCGCTGCCGCATTCAGTGCGTCCGCCGAACGCACTCGCGATCCTCGCCGACCCGGTGTTCCGCGCCGACGATGCGCGTCTGCTGGGCCGTGTCGCAGCGGCGTCGGCGCAGGCGGACACGGCATTGCTGCGCGCGACGAGCGAAGCCGGCATCGCCGATCTGCCGCGCCTGCCGAACACGCGCGTTGAGGCAGAAGCGATCGCAGCGCTGGCGCAACCGCAAGTCCCGTGGCTTGCGCTCGATTTCGCCGCCAATCGACAGGCGGCACTCGCAGCGGACTGGTCGAAGTACGCGATCGTGCATTTCGCCACGCACGCGCTGCTCAATCCAAGTCATCCGGAACTGTCCGGCATCGTGCTGTCGCTGTTCGATGTACAGGGGCAGGCCGAAGATGGTTTCCTGCGCATGAACGACATCTACAACCTGCGTATGCCGGCCGAACTGGTCGTGCTCAGCGTGTGCGATTCAGCGCTCGGCCGGAATCTCGGCGGCGAAGGCGCGTCGAGTGTGGCGCGTGCATTCTTCTATGCCGGGGCGCACCGCGTCGTCGCCAGTCTGTGGCCGGTCGACGATCGCGCCAGCGCGGCATTGATGCAGGCGTTCTATCGCGGTCTGCTCGAACGCCACGAAACGCCGGCATCGGCGCTGGCGGCCGCACAGCGCGAGATCGGCGCCGATCCGCGCTGGCGCGCGCCGTTCTACTGGGCTGGTTTCGTGCTGCAGGGCGACTGGCGATGAGCGAACCGGCCTGGTCGGAGCGTGCGCCGTTCGATGCGCTGTTCGTGCGCCTCGCACGTGACGAGCCGGCACAGCTGGGTTACGAACGCCTGCGTCAGCGCTTGATCCAGTTCTTCCGCCTGCACGTGCCGCCCGAGGCCGAAGACCTCGCCGATCTCGCGCTCGATCGCCTGGCGCGGCGCCTGCACGAAGGGGTCGAGGTCGATCATCCGCAGCGCTACGCGCTCGGCGTCGCGCGCATGATCCTGCTCGAGGCGCGCACTCGCCTCGCGCGTCAGCACTTGGCCGAACAAGACCCGGCCTGGACCGATCGGCCCGATGCCGCGGACGCATTCCGTCTGGAGGCGGCCGTCACGGCCTTGGACGGATGCCTGGACCGGCTGGGAGAACGTGCGCGCACGCTGATGCTGTCCTACTACGGCGCCGACGGTGCGCAACGCATTCGCGCGCGCCAGCGGCTGGCGCGCGAGCTTGGTTCGTCGCTGAACGCGCTGCGCAACCGTGCCTTGCGGCTGCGCGAGACGCTCGAACGCTGCGTGCGTGAGCAATTGAAAACTGTGGACCCGTTCACGTGATGAATCGCGCTCGGCGCTCACTCAAGGTGGCAATGTGACAAGGGCGAGCGCAACGCGATGACGATTGCAGACACCGACAACCTGCGCTGCTGGCTGCTGCATCAACTCGCGCCGGCGCAGGCCGAGGCGCTCGAGGAGCGCCTGTTCGCCGATGATGCCACGCAGGACGGCAGCTTCGCCGCGACGCTGCGCGAGGCCGAGCAGGATCTTATCGACGATTACGCGAGCGGCCGACTCGACGCCACTGACCGCGTGGCGGTCGAGCGCCATCTGCTGCAGACGGCGCAGGATCGCTCGCGACTGGCATTTGCGCGGGCGCTGGCGAGGAAAGCCTCAGGTAATGTGCATCCAGCACAGCAAGCTGGTCGCCGCAGACCTGTCCCCGCCGCCCAGCGGACCGGTCGCGTCCGCCGCCGGCGAGTCTTGATCGGCGCTGCGCTCGCGGCGAGTTTCGCGCTGGCGCTGTTCGTATTGTCGGGCATCCTGCCGCATACGCAGGTGACCGCGCCGGATTCGATGGCGACGACGGCGGTTGCGACGCAGACGCTCACGCTGCTCGCCAGCGCGCAGCGTGGAGCGAACGAACAGGAGATCCGGATCGCGCGCGGCGCCCAACAGATTCGCTTGCAGGCGGAAGTGGCACAGCCACGCAGCGGTGAGTACTACGAACTGCGTATCGCAGAGGGTGCACAGCCCCTCTTCGCGGCGAACGGGCTGCCGCTGCGGCAAACCGGTCCTTACAGCTACGTCGAAGTGACGCTGCCGGTGAACCAGCTCGGCAGCGGCGCACGGCAGATCAGCGTGCAGCCGCAGGGGAGCGCGGCCGCCGCCTTCGTCTGGAATCTGCGCACGACGTTTGATCCGTAACTCGACCTGGTCGAACCCGATGGCGGCGCACGCGTCGATGGCCCGCCGACGCCGCGCGCAGAACTCCCCGCCTACTTCGCACGATTCCTTGGTCAAAGCCTCGCCGAGCTCGATGGTGCGGGCCGACGTTGGTGTGGCGCCGCATCACCGATCTTTTTGTCAGTAAAACGCCCCAGGCATCGTTCTTGCTAAGGAATCAGGGAGCGTATGTTCAGCTTTTGTTATCGGCCGGGCGCGCAAACTGTTAAACACCTGTTAGTTCACCGCCTGTGTGTTATCAGCTGCAGCGCGAAGTTTGTTTCGTAACCCGTTGTAGAGATAAGAAAATGCTGTCCCCGATCATTCTTGCTGCTTTGTGCGCGTTGGCCTTGCTCGTGGTCGCGTCCGTCCGTCGTGTTCCGGAAGGTCACGTGTACACGTTCCGCCGCATGGACGGGCACGTGCGCATCGTTGGATCCGGCACCCATCTGGTCATGCCCCTGGTCGAGCGCGTGGCGCACAAGATCAGCCTGGCGGGTGCTGCGGTGCCGGTCGAGGACCTGCGCCTGGCCGACCAGCGCTATCGCGGCGTCGTCTATTTCCAGGTACTCGACCCGGAGCGCGCCGACGTCGTCATCGAGGATGTCGAGAACCTGCTGCGCGATTCGACGCGGCGCCTGTTTGGGGCGGCCGAGTTGCCGGAAACCGCCGAGACTCGTCGCGCGTGGCTGAAACAGTCGCTCAATGCGCAGCTGCGCGAGAGCGGTCTGCTGATCGCGCGCGTCGATCTCAATACGCTGGAGTGAGCGCCCTCGCGGCGGATTGCGACGCGACCCGCCGTGGTCTCGAATGGATTTCCGCCGCGCCGGCCCCGATACTTGCGCGCCCCGCATCGTGGCGACCGCCATGTCCGACCGTCGCGCGCCCGACAGTGACCGGCTGCAACTGAGCCTCGTCGCTGGTCTTGCAGCGCTCCAGCTCGATCTTCCAGAAGCCGCGATCGGGCGCCTGCTCGACTACCTCGCCTTGCTGACTCGCTGGAATGCAACCTACAACCTGAGCGCCGTGCGCGATCCGCTCGAGATGGTCACACGCCACCTGCTCGACTCGCTTGCGATCGCCGCGCACGTGAGCGGCGCGACGCTGGCCGATCTCGGCAGCGGCGCCGGCCTGCCCGGCATTCCGCTCGCGATCGTCGCGCCGCAGCGCGCGGTCAGCGTGGTCGACTCGAACGGCAAGAAGACGCGCTTCCTGCGCGCGACCGTGCGCGAGCTCAAGCTCGACAACGTGCGCGTCGTCGAAAGTCGCGTCGAAGCGGTCGAGGGAATCTTCGACTGCATCACCGCGCGCGCGTTCGCCAGCCTCGCCGAGATGCTCGCCTGGGGCGGCCGGCTGCTCGCGCCGGAAGGCGTCTGGCTGGCGCTCAAAGGTCGTTTCCCGCAGGATGAACTGTCTGCCGTGACGCCGCCGTTTGCGGTCGATGCGGTGCTGCCGCTGCACGTGCCGGGCTTGGACGCGGAGCGCCATGTCGTGGTAATCAAGCGAGTTCGAGACGACACGCCACACCCGCAGGGTCCGGCACAAACAACATGACGCGCATCATCGCCATCGCGAATCAAAAAGGCGGGGTCGGCAAGACCACCACCGCCGTCAACCTGGCCGCTGCGCTCGCCGAAACGCGGCGCAAAGTGCTGTTGATCGATTTCGATCCGCAGGGCAATGCGACGATGGCGTCGGGCGTCGACAAGCGCGCGACGCGGCCGAACGGCTGTGAAGTGCTGCTCGAAGAAGCGGCCATCGAAGACGTCATCCAGGCGACCGAAGCCGGCTTCGATCTGCTGCCGGGCAATGGCGATCTGACCGCGGCCGAGCTGAAACTGATGGATGCGCTGGCGCGCGAGTCGCGTCTGAAGGAGCAAATCGCCAAACTCGGCGACCGCTACCACACGATTTTGATCGACTGCCCGCCGACCCTGCATCTGCTGACGATCAATGCATTGACGGCTGCACACGGCGTGCTGATTCCGGTGCAATGCGAATACTTCGCGCTGGAAGGCCTGTCCAGCCTGCTCGATACGATCAAGGCGGTGCGCACGCGCCTGAACCCGGCGCTCGAAGTCGAAGGCCTGCTGCGCACGATGTACGACGTACGCAACAACCTCGGCAACGAGGTCTCGCTGCAGCTGACCAAGCATTTCGGCGACAAGGTGCTGCGTTCGATCATTCCGCGCAATGTCCGCCTCGCCGAAGCGCCGAGCCACGGCAAACCGATCAATCTGTACGATCGCGAGTCACGCGGCGCGATCGCCTATCTCGGCCTCGCCGGCGAAATGCTGCGGCGCGAACGCGCTCCGGCGGCGTCCACGGCACCGGCGCACTGACCGCGTGCTCGGGCGAAAGAGCATGTCGTTCGCCTCGTTCCGGCAGATGCCGGAATCCCTGCTGCTTTTCGTCGGCACGAGCAGTACGGACCCCAGCACGCGCCGGGGTGATGGCCCTCTGTCCGGTTGTTTTCAGGAAAACTAAATGGCAGCGAAGAAACGCGGACTCGGACTCGGACGCGGCCTCGATGCGCTGCTCGGCGGTGACGACGCGGCTCCCGCCGTCCTCGAAGCCGAGGGCGAGCTGCGCACGCTCGGCGTCGGCCTGATCCAGCCCGGCAAATATCAGCCGCGCCTGCACATCGATCCGGAGCGACTGGATGAGCTGGCCACATCGATCAAGGCACAAGGGCTGATCCAGCCGATCGTCGTGCGTGCGATCGGCCAAGGCCGCTTCGAGCTGATCGCCGGCGAACGCCGCTGGCGCGCGGCGCAGAAGGCGGGCCTTTCCGAAATTCCGGCGCTGGTGAAGGAAGTGCCGGATCAGGCCGTCGTCGCGATGGCGCTGATCGAGAACATCCAGCGCGAGGATCTGTCGCCGCTGGAAGAAGCGCAGGCGCTGTCGCGCCTGATCGACGAATTCGAGCTGACCCACCAGCAGACGGCGGACGCGGTCGGCCGCTCGCGGGCGGCCGTTTCCAACCTGCTGCGCCTGCTCGACCTGCCGGCCGACATCAAGCGACTGCTCGACGAACGCAAGCTCGACATGGGTCATGCGCGCGCGCTGGCGACGGTGCAGCCGCAGGCGCGCGCGGTCGCATTGGCACGCGAGGCGGCGGACAAGGAATGGTCGGTGCGCGAACTGGAAGACGCAGTGCGCCGGCTCGATGCAACGCCCGCGGCGGGCGCCAAGAAGGAACCGGCACGCGATCCGAACATTGCGTCACTCGAGCGCGAATTGGCCGAAAAGCTCGCCACGCGCGTCAATCTGGCGCACGCGCGCAACGGCCGTGGCAAGCTGGTCATCCACTACCACAGCCTCGACGAACTCGACGGCATCCTCGAACGCATTCGTTGATGCGCGCGCCCTGCGGCTGAGCACGCCCTGAGGGTTTTCACTCTCGCCCGGCCTGGGTGGCCGGCGCATGCTGCGCTCGCCGCACGGGCGGGCGTCCGGCGGCGTCATCCAATCTTTCGGGGAGTGTCTTCATGAATCGCTACCGCTTGCTCGCGACGGGCGCTTTTGCGCTTTTCTCAGCCGTTCCCGCCTTTGCAGTCGATCATCAGGTGACCGTCGGCGGAGCCGCCGGTCTCGTCTACACGCCGGACACATTGACGATCACCGCCGGCGATACGGTGACCTTCACCAATGCCGGCGGCTTTCACAACGTCGTTTCCGATGCCGGGTCGGTCACGGCGTTTCGATGTGCGAATGGTTGCGACGCAGATGGCGGCAACGGCGATCTGAGCAGCGCAAGCTGGAGCGCGACCGTAACCTTTCCGACCGCCGGTTCGGCGCCCTACCACTGCCAGCAACATCAAGGTGCCGGCATGGTCGGCACGATCACGGTGATGCCGGCGACCAGCACGCCGACGATTGGCGTCGACCAGACCTCGCTGAGCGGCACGGTCGAAATCGGTGCAACGGCATCGACAGCGTTCGCGATCTCGAACTCGGGGACGGCCGACCTCAACTGGAACGCCGACATGGCCACCACCGATTGCGCAGCACCCGATTCGGTGCCATGGATCGCCGTGGCTCCGACCTCCGGTACCGTTGCCACCGGCGCACCGCCGACGACGGTCGACGTGACCCTCGACGCCAGCGGCCTCGATGTCGGTGTTCACAGCGCCAGCGTCTGCATCCACAATAACGATCCCGCGCACGATCCGCTGACGCTGCCGGTGCAGTTCACGGTGACCGTGGTGGATCTGGTCTTCAAGGACGGTTTCGATGGCTGACGCCAACGCATGACGGTTTCTGCAAGCCAGGGCGGCAACGCCCGGTCTACTGCTGCTGTGAGCGATCGTCAGCAGCAGTATGAGGCCCTTGTGCGCGCGCATTCCGGCGAGTTGTATCGATACGCCTACTGGCTGTGCGGTCAGGATGCGCTGGCGCAGGATCTCGTCCAGGAGACCTTCCTGCGCGCTTGGCGTGCGCTCGACACCCTGCGCGAGAACGTCGCCGCGAAAGCCTGGCTGGTGACGATCCTGCGCCGCGAACATGCGCGCCTGTTCGAGCGCAAGCCGATGCCGACGACCGACATCGCCGACCTCGATCTCAGCGACAGCGCGCCCGGCCCCGAACATCTTGGCGAGGATGCGGTGCTGCGCGCGGCGATCGCGAAGCTCGAACCGAAATATCGCGAGCCGCTCGTGTTGCAGGTGCTCGGCGGCTTTTCCTGCGAGGAGATCGCGCGCCAGCTCGCGATCAGCGAAGCGGCAGTGATGACGCAGGTTTTCCGTGCGCGGCAGAAACTGAAGACCCTGCTCGACGGTGGCGAAATGAAGGAGGCGGTGCTGCATGGACTGCCTTGAGTTCCGCCGCCTGCTCGGCATCGATCCGCGCGTCGGCGACCGCGCCGCGCGCGAGCATCTGGACAACTGCCCGTTCTGCACGGACGCGCATGGACGTGCGCAGGCGTTTGAGATGCGCCTCGCGTCCGCGCTAGGCGTGCCGGTGCCGGAAGGTTTGGCCGATCGTATTCTGCTGGCCCAGTTGACCGGCGAACGCGAGCGGCAGCGTACGGGCTGGCGTCGCGGCGGCTGGATCGCGCTGGCCGCGGCGGCCTCGCTGGTCCTCGCGATCGGTCTGCTCCGGATGCAACGGCCGGCCGCGGGGTTGTCCGACCTCGTCGCGGCGCACGTGACCGGTCCGAACGAACGCGACGCGCTGCAGCGGCAGGCGGCGCTGCCCGATTCCACGGTGCGTCAAGCATTCACCGATCGCGGCATCGAGCTCGCTTCGGTTCCGAGCGGCGTTTCCTATGTCAGCGAATGTCCGGTCGGACCCTACCGCACCGTGCACATGGTGATGCCGCGCGCGGGCGATCCGGTCAGCGTGATCTACGTGACGCGCCACCGCGAGCCCGGCAGCGAGGATTTCCAGCGCGATGGCCTCAAGGGCCGCGAAGTGCCGATCGCCGACGGCACGCTGGTGATGCTGGCGCAGAGCAGCGACGGCTTCGCTGCGCTGGAACGCAGCTGGCGCGATGCGCTGGAAGGTCCGCCCAAGCTCGCGGCGGCGGCGGACGTTCACTAGCGTCGCGCGTTCTGCGGGGCGCCGGTGCAGCGCGTCTCGCAGCGATCCAGGACGCAGCGAGGTCCGCCGCGCCATCGGCCGCCTTCGGCGATAATGCGCCCCTTTGCGAAGGCGCGCCGTCCCATGCCCGAAGTTTCCGTCGTCGTGCCCGTGTTCAACGAGCAGGACAATATTCCGCCCCTGCTGGCCGAGATCGCCGCCGCACTGCGCGGCCACGCTGACTTCGAGATCGTCTACGTGGACGATGCGAGCAAGGATGATTCGCTCGCGGCATTGACGCGTGCGAAAGCGCAGTACCCGGAGCTGCGCGTGATCCGGCACGTCAGCCAGAGCGGCCAGAGCACCGCTATACGCAACGGCGTCAAGGCCGCGCGCGGCAGTTGGATCGCCACGCTCGACGGCGATGGCCAGAACGATCCGGCCGACATTCCGAAATTGATCGCGATGCGCAACGACTCGGCCGACGCAATCAAGCTGTTCGCCGGCTGGCGCGTCGACCGCAAGGACAGCGGCAGCAAACGCTGGGCCTCGAAGTGGGCGAACGCGATCCGCTCGCGCCTGCTGCACGACGATACGCCGGACACCGGTTGTGGCATCAAGCTGTTCGAACGGGCCGCGTTTCTCGATCTGCCGTATTTTGATCATATGCACCGCTACCTGCCCGCGCTGATGCAGCGCGCCGGCTGGCAGGTCAGGAGCGTGCCGGTCAACCACCGTTCGCGCAGTACCGGCGTCTCCAAGTACAACAACCTCAATCGCGCGCTGGTCGGGATCACCGATCTGCGCGGCGTCGGCTGGCTGATCAAGCGGTCCAGGCGCACCGCGGTCGAGGAGCTCTAGATCGGGCATTCGCGGCCGGGCTCTTGCCGCAAGCGCCTGATTCCGCTATAAAGCGCGGCTCGCTACGCCGTTCATCGCCCCTCCGGGGCACGCGGATTCCGGTATGCAGTCCGCCCGCGTCGTCTGGCCGTAGCCTTTCCAGCACTGCATGGCGCATTGCCGCCGCTGGGCCGACGCCGTCCTGGCCAAGGACGGAAACGACGTTTCTCGAGGTTCGCTATGTCCAGAGTCTGTCAGGTCACCGGAAAGGGCGCGCAGTCCGGTAACAATGTTTCGCACGCCAACAACAAGACCCGGCGCCGCTGGCTGCCGAACCTTCACGAGCGCCGCTTCTGGGTGCCGAGCGAAAACCGCTGGGTATCGTTGCGCGTGTCCAGCCACGGGCTGCGCACGATCGACAAGAAGGGCATCGAAGTCGTCGTCGCCGAGCTGCGCAAGCGCGGCGAAAAGATCTGAGGAGAACTGAATCATGGCATCCAAGCGCGACAAGATCCGTCTGATCTCCTCTGCCGGCACCGGTCACTTCTACACGACCGACAAGAACAAGAAGAACACGCCGGACAAGATGGAGGTCAAAAAGTACGACCCGGTCATCCGCAAACATGTGGCTTACAAGGAAGGCAAGATCAAGTGACGTATCGGCCCCGCGCGCAAGCGCGGGGCTTGGCGATACATCATTCCGGTCATCGATGTGCCTTCGCTTCGAGAGAAGCCCGCCCTTGAGCGGGTTTTTCTTTGCCCGCAAGAAACTCATCGGCAATATGCGTCAGTGCCTATCGATGCCTTGTTCCCGACCTTGCTCGGCCCGCGCTGGAACGCGCTGTCGTCCAGCGTGCGCGCCCTGCACGGTGCCGAGGTCGAGGTGAATGCACGCGGTCGCGCCATGATCAGTGGCGATCCGCGTTGGCCCGCGCGCTGGCTGCGCACGCTGCTCGGCTTGCCGCCGCCATGCGAGCAGGCCGCGATCGATATCGTCATCACGCGTGATGGCAGCCGCGAACACTGGCGTCGTCGTTTTGCCGATGCACGCATGGATTCGCGCCTGCGACGTTCGTCCCGTCATCCGGACGCGTTCGAAGAACACCTCGGCGCAGCTCGTCTCGTGTTCGCACTCGACGACGCCGACGGCGAGCTGCGCTGGGTGACGCGCGAGGTGCGGCTCCTCGCGCTGCCGCTGCCGCTGCGCTGGTTCGATGGCGTCGATGCGCGCTGCAGCGAGCGCGACGGCCGCTACCATTTCGATATCGCGGTTCGCCTGCCGCTCGTCGGCCTGCTGGTCGCCTACGCCGGCTGGCTGGAGATCGCAGATGCGCACTGAGTCGGTCTCAGTCGACGCGGACCGACCCATTCTCGTCTTCGACGGCGTCTGCCTGCTGTGCAGCCGTTGGGTGCGTTTCATCCTGCAGCGCGATCGCGCGGGCCGCTATCGCTTCGCGTCGATGCAGTCGGCGACGGGGCAAGCGCTGCTCAGCCAGCACGGCCTCGATGCGCAGGACCCGAATTCGCTGCTGCTGGTCGAAGGCGATCGTGCCAGCACGGACAGCGATGCGATCCTGCGCGTGCTGACCGGCTTCGGTGGTCTGTTTCGTGTGTGGGCCGTGTTGCGCGTCGTGCCGCGCGCGTTGCGCGATCCGGCCTATCGCTGGCTGGCGCGCAACCGCTATCGCTGGTTCGGCCGCAGCGAGACGTGCTGGCTGCCCGAGCCGGAGCACGCAGGGCGCTTCCTCGACTGATTCTCGCAGTGCCCGCAGCCTGAAAAGAAAAAGCCCGCGCGAGGCGGGCTTTTCGTTGTGACGGAGTCTGCAACTCAGCCGGCTTCGCCCGCCAGGCGATAGCCCTTGAGACGTGCCGCGAACTCGGCCAGCGTGCGGATACCGGTAGCCTCGGCTTCGTGGCACCACTGCTTGAGTCCGTCCAGCATGCCTTCGGCATTGCGGCCGTTGCGTTCGGTCAGCGCCGCCAAGCGTGCGCGGAACTCGCACACCGTGCGCAGCTGTGGGTGCTTTTCGGTGAACGCGGTCAAATGCTCGCGCGAAGACGCATCGAGCCAGCGGCCGCCGTTGCCGAGTGCCTTGCGCAGCTTGCGCGGCAGCGCCGCGATGCCGGCGCCCGCCTTGCCGGCCTCGTCGCGCAGGGTCGGCGCGATGACGCCACGGAAATAATCGCTCATCACGTGGAAGCGATGCGCGAGCACTGCCTTGACCGTGTCGGTGTCCGGCAGATGCATGTTGGGGCGCACGTCGAGCGACGGCGCCACGCGCAGCACCTTGGCCAGGCCGAACGCCTGGAGCAGGCGGATCATTGCCCAGCCGATGTCGAACTCGAAGCGGCGCAACGCGAACTTCGACGAGCTCGGGAATGCGTGATGGTTGTTGTGCAGTTCTTCACCGCCGAGCCAGACGCCCCACGGCGTCAGATTCGTCGCGGTATCGGCCGTTTCGAAGTTGCGATAGCCCCACCAGTGACCGACCCCATTGACGACACCGGCGGCCCAGAACGGAATCCACAGCATCTGGATCGCCCACAGCGCGATACCGACGACACCGAACAACACGAAGTTGACCGCCATCAGCACCGCGATGCCGGCCGTGTTATACGGCGTATACAGTTTGCGCTCGATCCAGTCGTTCGGCGTACCGACGCCGTACTTGTCCATGTCGGCGCGATCCATGCTCGCGGTGCGGTAGAGATCGACGCCGTCCCACAGCACCTTGTTCAGGCCATGCACCTGCGGACTGTGCGGATCTTCCTCGGTCTCGCACTTGGCGTGGTGCTTGCGATGGATCGCGACATATTCCTTGGTGATCATGCCGGTCGAGAACCACGACCAGAAGCGGAAGAAGTTCGCGACGACCGGGTGAAAATCGACACCGCGATGCGACTGGCTGCGATGCAGGTACAAGGTCACGGTAAAGATCGTCAGCTGCGTCACGATCAGCAGATAGGCGATCCAGGTACCCCAGGAGGCCTGGGTCAGTCCGCGCGAGACGAAGGAAAGCAAGGTATCGAACATGGATTTGGGTGCTGCAGGTTGGGTGAAAACGCACTATACGCGGGGTTACATGGCATCGCCATCGCATTCCCTCAAGCTTTGCGCCGGCGAATGTGACGCAGCACGCACGCCGCGCTTGCCGACGCGCCGGCTTAACCGGAACAATCGCCGCCCGTGACCGCCCCCGCCCATACCATCCTCGCACTGCAGCAGGTCAGCCGGAGCCTCGCCGGCCGCGCGGTCGTGCGCGGGCTGAACTTGGAATTGGCCGGGGGTGAAGTGCTCGGCTTGCTCGGGGTCAACGGGGCCGGCAAGACGACCAGCCTGCGCATGATCGCCGGCGTGCTCGCGCCGACCAGCGGCAGCGTCCGCCTCGGCGGCGAGGATCTTTATGAACAACCGGAACTCGCGCGCCGCCGCATCGGCTACCTGCCGGAAACGCCGCCGCTGCATGCCGAGCTTTCAACCGAGGAGTTTCTGGCGTTCTGTGCCCGCCTGAGGGGTCTGGCACGCAGCGCCGTGGCGCCGGCCGTCGCGCGCGCGCTGGAACGCTGCGAGCTCGGCGACGTGCGCCGCCGGCCGATGGCGCAGCTGTCGAAAGGCTATCGCCAGCGCGTCGGCCTCGCCCAGGCGATCCTGCACGAGCCGGAGCTCATCGTGCTCGACGAACCGGCATCCGGGCTCGATCCGGTGCAGGCGCTGAAACTGCGCGAGCTGGTGCGTGGGCTCGGCGAAGACCACGCCGTCGTGCTGTCGACCCATGTGCTGTCGGACGTGCAGGCCTGCTGCGATCGCGTCGCGATCCTGCATCGCGGCGAACTGCGCTACAGCGGCAGCTTGGGTGCGAACGATCAGGCGCTGCGCGTCGGCGTCAGTCGTCGCCTGCACAGCGTCGACTGGCTGTCGCTGCCACCGGTCGCGAGCGTCGAGGCAATCGACGCGACGCACTGGCGCGTGCGCCTGAAGCCCGCGGCGGCGATCGACGAATTCGCCGCCGCCGCCGTCGGGCGCGGATTCGGCCTGCAGGAACTGCGCGCCGACGCCAGCTCGCTCGAACACACGTTCCTGGCGATTGCCGCAGCCGCCGCGCCGGCGGAAGCCGCGTGAGCGTCGCCGGTCTGATCGCGCGCCACGAAGGGCGGCGTCTCCTCGTGCAGCCGTTCGCCTGGACACTCGCCGCGATCGTCGTCGCGCTGATGGCCTGGCAATTCCTGCTCTCCCTGCAAGGTTTCCTGCAGCTCGCGCCCAAGCTCGGCGGCATCAAGGACGCGCCCGGCGTGACCGATCTCGTCGTGATCCCGCTGCTGCGCAGTTTCGGCAATCTGCTGGTGCTGCTGGTGCCGCTAATCACGATGCGCACGCTCGCCGGCGAGCGCCGTGCGCAGACGCTGCCGCTGCTGCTCGCCAGCGGCGTCGGCAACGCGCGCATCGTGCTCGGCAAATATGTCGGCGCGCTCGGCTTCGCGCTCGTGCTGATCCTGCTGGTCGCTTCGATGCCGTTGGCGCTCGGCTTCGGCGCGCCGCTGGATGTCGGCAGGATCGCGGCGGCCGTGCTCGGGCTCTCCTTTTTCGCCGCTGCACTGACGGCGATCGGCATTCTCGCCAGCGCTTGGGCTGCGCAGCCGGCACTCGCCGCCGCTGCCGCGCTCGCGATAGCCAGCCTGCTCGCGGTCGTCGATGCCGGCGCGCGCCTGCAAGGGATCAGCAACGCCGGCATCAACTACCTCGCGTTGCCGACGCATCTGGAACCGTTCTTCCGCGGTCTCGTCGCCAGCGTCGACATCGTCTATTTCGTGCTCCTCGTCGCCGTTGCGCTCGCGCTGGCGACGCGCCGCCTCGATGCGCTGCGTTCGCGAGCCGACTGATGCGCGAGCGTTTCGGCAATCTGGTCTTCACCCTGCTGATCGTCGCGGTGGCGGTCGCAGTGGCGTTTCTCAGCACGCGCTTCGCGTTCGTGCAGGACTGGAGCCGCGCACGCAGCGCGAGCCTCGGCGAAGCGTCGGTGACCTTGCTGCATTCGCTCGATGCGCCGGTCGAAGTGATCAGCTACGCGCGCCGGCAGAGTGGACTGCGCGCCGTCATCGCCGACTTCGTCGAGCGCTATCGGCGCATCAAGCCGGACATCAGCCTGCGCTTCGTCGATCCGGACGAAGACCCCAATGCGATGCGCGCGGCCGGCATCACCGTCGACGGCGAACTGGCGCTGCGCTACCGCCAGCGCGGCGAGCCGCTCAAGGTGCTCAGCGAAGCGGAGTTTTCCAACGCGCTGCTGCGCCTTTCGCGCACGCACGAGCGCATCGTGGCCTTCCTTGAAGGCGAGGGCGAGCGCCAGCCGCTCGGCAAGGCGAATGCCGATCTCGGCCAGTTCGTCGGCGCGCTCGCCGATCGCGGCCTGCGCGCGGTGCCGCTGCCGCTGGCGAACACCGGCAAGGTGCCGGAGAACACCGACCTCCTCGTCATCGCCAATCCGCAAGCGAACGTTCCGGCTGCGGTCGCCGGCGCGCTGGTCGATTACCTCGATCGCGGCGGCGCCTTGCTCTGGCTGGTCGAGCCCGGCGAGAACGCCGGCCTCGACGAACTCGCCAAGACGCTCGGCATCCGCGTATTGCCGGGCACCATCGTCGATGGCAGCGGACAGGCGTTCGGTCTCGGCGACCCGAGTTTCGTCCCGTTGTCGGCGTATCCGAAGCACGCGATCACGCGGGACTTCGTACTGACCACGCTGTTCCCGCAGCCCGCCGCACTGGCGCAGCTGGCCGACACGCGTTGGGACATGCAGCCGATTCTGCGCAGCAGCGACAAGTCGTGGAATGAAACCGGACATATTCCGAAAGCCGGCGAAAACGCCGACACGATTCGTCAAGATGCGGAGGCCGGTGAAATTCCGGGGCCGCTCGATCTCGGTTTCGCGCTGACGCGCGTATCGCCGCGGCCGGACAAGCGCGAACAGCGTGCGGTCGTGCTCGGCGATGGCGATTTCCTGTCCAACAGCTTTCTCGGCAACGGCGGCAACCGCGAACTCGGCCAGCGCGTGTTCGACTGGCTGCTCGGCGACGACGCGCAGATCGCCGTCGCGGACAAGGCGGCGGCCGACCGCACGCTGGATTTTTCAGAGAATCAGTTGAGCCTGCTCAGCGCGGTGTTCCTGCTCGTGCTGCCGCTGCTGCTGGTCGGCAGCGGCCTGCTGATCTGGTGGTGCCGCCGTCGGCGTTGAGATGAAGCGACGCATCCGTACGAATCTGATCCTGCTGGCCGTCGTCGTCCTGCTCGGCGTCGCCGTGTATGCGGAACTACGCCGTGAAGAAGCCATGGCGGACCCGCTGACCTCGCTCGATATCGACGCCGTGCGTACGCTCAGCGTGAGCTGCATCGGCTGCAGACCACGTCGCTTCGAGAAGGACGGCGCGCACTGGCGCATGCTCGAGCCGTATGCGCAGCCTGCCGACGATCGCGCCATCGCGCGGCTGCTCGACATCGCGCGCGCGCCGGTGCGGCTGCGTCATGCGCGCGGTGAACTCGACGCGAAGAAGATCGGCCTCGATCCGCCGCAGGCGACCCTCCAGCTCGATGGCATGCTGTTGAAATTCGGCAAGAACGACGCGATCGATGGGGACCGCTATGCCGATGTCGACGGTGTCGTCGCGCTGGTGCCGGATCGCTTCAGCGTACTGTTGTTCGCGGCACCGGAAAACGAACTGGCCAAGCCGCCGCCCGCCGCGAAGGACTGACGTGCCCGAGTTGCCCGAAGTCGAAACCACCCGCCGCGGTCTGGCGCCGCATCTGCTCGGCCGCACGATCGTCGGCCTCGATGTGCGTCAGCCGCGTCTGCGCTGGCCGGTGCCGGATGCGCTGCGCGAGGGCCTGCTCGGACAGCGCATCATCGATCTGGAACGGCGCGCGAAGTACCTGCTGGTGTATGTCGAACCGGGCAGCGCACTGCTGCACCTCGGCATGTCGGGCAGCTTGCGCGTGCTGCCGGCCGACACGCCGATCGGCGCGCACGACCACGTCGACTGGCGCCTCGACTCCGGCCGCGTGCTGCGCTTCACCGATCCGCGCCGCTTCGGCAGCCAGCTGTGGCAGCCGCGCGGCGAAGTGCATCCGCTGCTGGCAGGCCTGGGTCCGGAGCCGTTGACCGACACGTTCGATGGCGATCTGCTGTGGCATCTTTCGCGTGGCCGCAGCGTGGCGGTGAAACTGTTCCTGATGGACCAGGCGATCGTCGTCGGAGTGGGCAACATCTACGCGAGCGAAGCGCTGTTTGCCGCCGGCATCCATCCCAAGCGCGCTGCCGGTACGGTGTCGCGCGCGCGTTATGCGCGACTGGCCGTCGAAGTGAAGCGCATCTTGAACTACGCGATCGCACGCGGCGGCACCACCCTGCGCGACTTCATCAGCCCGGATGGCGCGCCCGGCTATTTCGAGCAGGAACTATTCGTTTACGGCCGCGCAGGCCTGCCATGCAAGGTCTGTGGCATGCCAATCAAATCGATCGTGCTGGGTCAGCGCTCGACCTTCTATTGCCTGCGCTGCCAACGCTGAAGCAGTCCGCTTCGCGCGCCCGCAAACACCCGGGGGTCCGCCGGAACGATCAATCGGGCCAGCGCAGCGCCAGGTGGCGGTTGTTGAATTCGTCGTCGTCGAATGCGCCGGCATGGCGGATCGCCATGCCGTTGGGAGCGCCTTCGATCTCGACTTCGCGGCCGTCTTCGACGATGCCGCCGAGCGCCTGGAACTCGACGAAGCCTTCGGCCAGTTCGCCGGCACTGCCGGCCGCTGCAGCCGGCACGTTGCGGATGCTGAGATCGGGCCGCGCGAATTTGCGCAAGCCGCGCGTGTGCACGTGCAGCCGGCCGTCGTTGCGCGTGTCTTCATTGCACAGGATCAGCACATGATCGCGCGCATGGAAGGTATCGGCGGCGAAATAACGGCGCCGCCATTCCGCCGCGGCATACATCGACAGCGTCTGCGGATCGACGACGGCGATGCCGCCGAGATCGGTCAGCGCGGTGATCGTGCCGAGCAGATCGCGCAGCGCATCGAGGTCGTCTGCGTCGGCGAGACTGCCGCGCAACATCACGCATTCGCCGGCTTTCTTCGCGCGCTCGAACAGCTGCGCGTTCTCGTCGTACAGGACGCGTCCAAGCGTGCCGGCAAGCGGATAGCCGTCCCACTTGGCGAGCTCGCGATTGGCATAGCGCACGACATCGATGCCCGACGGCGTGCCGCGTGTGCGGTACGTCGGCGCGTCGATGCGGAAATCCGTTTCGAAGTCGCCGAAGACGAACCAGAGCATGAACGCCTCGTCGCCGCTGTCGCGCCAGTGCGTGCGTGGCCAGTTCGGTTCGCTCATCGTGCAGGTTCCCGGGTTGCTTGCAGTGGCAGCGGATGCTGCAGTTCGACCGCGCTCTGCCCCGCCATGATCTTCTTGAATTCGGCGCGGCTGACCGAGACATAGCGTTCGTTGCCGCCGATCTCAACCTGAGGGCCGTCGGTGACCGCATGGCCGCTTTCGTCGACGCGCACGACCATGGTCGCCTTCTTGCCGGTGTGGCAGATCGTCTTGATCTCGATCAGATTGTCCGCCCAGGCGAGCAGGTACTGGCTGCCTTCGAACAGCTCGCCGCGAAAGTCGGTGCGCAGGCCGTAGGCGAGCACCGGAATGCCGAGCGTATCGACAATGTCGCTGAGCTGCCACACCTGCGCCTTGGTGAGGAACTGCGCTTCGTCGACGAGCACGCAATCGAGCGTGCCGTGCGCGGCGATGTCGGCCGCGGCCAACGCGAGCAGATCGTTCGTGCGCGTGAAGCGTTGCGCTTCTGCACGCAAGCCGATGCGCGAGGCGACGAAGCCCTCTCCGGCGCGCGTATCGAGCTGCGGCGTCAGGATCAGCGTGCGCATGCCGCGCTCGCGATAGTTGTACGCGCTCTGCAGCAACGTCGTCGTCTTGCCGGCATTCATCGCCGAATAGTAGAAGTACAGTTTCGCCATCACGGACCTCGCAGGAATCGCTATCCTAACGTGTCGCCCCGTGCCGGCGGATGCGATCGGCGCGCGCGGAGGGGCACGGCCCTTCGCAAACCGAGGTGACGCCCTCATATGGACTGCTCATTCCCAGGCGCAGCGGCCGTTGTCGCGCGCCGGAACCTGCAGCAAGGACCTTGTTTCGTGCACGCAATCTCCGCGGCGGCGCCCGCATCATCGATCGCGCCGATCGACGCGCTGGGCGAGTTCCTGCAGCGCCATCGGCGTCTGTTCGTGCTGACGGGGGCCGGCTGCAGTACGGCGTCCGGCATCCCCGACTATCGCGATGCAGCCGGCGGCTGGAAGCGGCGCCCACCGGTGACCTATCAGGCGTTCGTCGGCGACACGTCGACGCGTTCGCGCTACTGGGCGCGCAGTCTGGTCGGCTGGCGCCGTTTCGGACGCGCGCAGCCAAACGCCGCGCATGCCGCGCTCGCACGACTGGAGTCGGACGGCTGCATGGAATTGCTGCTCACCCAGAACGTCGATGGCCTGCACCAGGCGGCCGGCAGCCGCAACGTGATCGACTTGCACGGACGTCTCGACCAGGTGCGCTGCCTCGGCTGCGAGCGCCGCGTCGCGCGCGAAGATTTTCAGCGCGAACTCGAACGGCGCAATCCGGACTGGGTCGGGCTCGATGCCGTCGACGCACCGGACGGCGACGCCGACCTCGATGCGCTCGATTTCTCCACATTCGCCGTGCCTGCGTGCGCGCACTGCGGCGGCATGCAGAAGCCCGATGTGGTGTTCTTCGGCGAGAACGTGCCGCGCGATCGCGTCGAACGCGCGATCGCCCACCTCGACGCGGCCGACGCGATGCTGGTGGTCGGCTCGTCGCTGATGGTGTTCTCCGGCTATCGTTTCGCGCGTGCGGCGGCGCGTGCCGGCAAGCCCGTCGCGGCGATCAATCTTGGGCGCACGCGTGCGGACGACCTGCTCGCGCTGAAGGTCGAACGCGATTGCGCCGCGGCTTTGCAGGCGACGCTCGCCTGTCAAGCTGTCGGCGACGCCGCGAACCCGGCACACTTGCCGGCGTGTCCCTGAACCCCCAACAGCGCGCCGCGGTCGAGTACTGCGATGGCCCCTTGCTCGTGCTCGCCGGCGCGGGCTCGGGCAAGACGCGCGTGATCACCGAAAAGATCGCCCATCTGATCAAGCGCCGCGGCCTGCCGGCGGCGAAGATCGCTGCGATCACCTTCACCAACAAGGCCGCGCGCGAAATGCGCGAGCGCGTCGGCCGGCTGGTTTCCGGCAGCGCGGCCGAAGGTCTCAGCGTGTGCACGTTCCATGCGCTCGGTCTCAAGTTCCTGCAGATCGAGCACGCGCGCGCGAACCTGCGCCGCGGGTTCTCGGTGCTCGACGCCGACGACACGCAAAGCATCGTCAAGGAACTCGCGCCGAAGGGCGCCAAGCCGGATGTGCTGTATGCGTTGCAATCGCTGCTGTCGCGCGCAAAGAACGAAGGCCTGACGCCCGAGCAAGCCGGCGCACGCGCCACGAGTGCGCGCGAGCGCGAGGCGGCCGCTATCTACGCGGCCTACCAGCGGCGCCTGGCCGCGTTCAACGCGGTCGATTTCGACGACCTGATCCGCCTTCCGCTCGGCGTGCTCGAAGCCGACGCCGAAGCGCGCGCGGGCTGGCGCGAACGCATCCGCTACCTGCTCGTCGACGAGTACCAGGACACCAACAGCGCGCAGTACCGCCTGGTCAAGATGCTCGCCGGCGAGCGCGGCGGGTTCACTGCGGTCGGTGACGACGACCAGAGCATCTACGCCTGGCGCGGCGCGAATCCGGAAAACCTCGGCGAGCTGTCGCGCGACTTCCCGACGCTGAAGGTGGTCAAGCTCGAACAGAACTATCGCTGCGGTCGGCGCATCCTGCGCGCCGCCAATGCAGTCATCGCTAACAATGCGCATCTGTTCGAGAAGAAGCTGTGGAGCCAGCAGGACGAAGGTCCGCCGATCCGCATCATCGAATGCCGCGACGACGAGCACGAAGCCGAGTGCGTCGCGGGCGCGATCGCGCACCTGGCCGAGAAGCACAAGACGCCCTGGCACGAGTTCGCCGTGCTCTATCGAGGCAATCATCAGTCACGCGCACTGGAGAAGGCCTTGCGCCTGGCGCGCGTGCCGTATCACGTGACCGGCGGCACCGCGTTCCTCGATCGCGCCGAGGTCAAGGACCTGCTCGCCTATCTGCGCCTGATCAACAACCCGGACGATGACGCGGCGTTCCTGCGCGTGGTCAATCTGCCGCGCCGCGACATCGGCGCGACTACGCTGGAGAAACTCGGCGAACTCGCCGGCACGCGACATCTGTCGCTGCTGCGTGCGGCGCAAACCGATTCGGTGCTCGGCCAGATCGCGGCGCGTGCGGCCTCCTCCCTGCTCGGCTTCGGCTCGCTCGTGCGCGAGCTCGCCGTGCAGGCGGAGCGCATGCCGGCGGCCGACCTCGTCGACGAACTGATCCGGCGCATCGGCTACGCCGACCACATCGCCGCGCAGGTCAAAGAGCCGGCGCTGCGCGAACGCCGCCTGGAGAATTTGAAGGAACTCTCCGAATGGTTCCGCGCGATGCAGAAGGACGGCGCGGCCGGCGATCTCGCCGCGCAGCTTGCGCTGCTCAGCCACGGGGATCGCGATGATCCCGGCAACGCGGCGCGGCTGATGACCTTGCATTCGGCCAAGGGTCTGGAATTCCGTTTCGTCTTCCTGGTCGGCCTCGAGGACGGCACCTTGCCGCACGAAGGCAGTCTGGCTGAGGGACGCGTCGAAGAAGAGCGCCGCCTGATGTACGTCGGCATCACGCGCGCGAAGGACCAGCTGACGCTGTCCTACGCCAAGCGCAAGCGCCGCTTCGGCGAGATCATCGCGAACGAACCGAGCCGTTTCCTGAAGGAGCTGCCGGGCGGGGACTTGCACTGGTCGGGACGCGATGCCGAGCAGGATGCGGCGCACAAACAGGAGCTTGCGTCGTCGCATATCGCGCGGCTGGCGAGTTTGCTGGCAGATTGAAGGCGGTTGACGTTCGGGCAAGCACCCTCGCAGGCGCGCAGCGCCGCCCTCACCACCTCACAGCAGATCGGCCGCCTTCAACTCGCGCTTCAGGTACGCGTAGTAGATCGGTGCCGCAATCACGCCGGCTGCGCCGAACGCCGCCTCCATCAGAAGCATCGCGATCAGCAGTTCCCAGGCGCGCGCACGGATCTGCGTGCCGACGATGCGTGCGTTGAGAAAGTATTCGAACTTGTGGATCAGCACGAGGAAGACGAATGCGGCGATCGCGACGCTGAGCGACACCGACAGCGCGACGATGATGATCAGCGTGTTCGAAATCAGGTTGCCGATCACCGGCAGCAGGCCGACGACGAAGGTCGCCGCGACGAGCGTCTTCGCCAGCGGCAAGGTGACGCCGAACAGCGGCAGCACGATCAGCAGGAAGACGGCGGTGAACAGCGTATTGAGCGCGGAAATCTTCACCTGGGCGAAGACGATGTCGTGGAACGAATCGACGAGGTTCGAACAGCGCGCGATCAGCGCCCGCACCAAGGGGCCGCCGCGCGCGCTCGGGCGCGCAGTCGCCAGCGCGATCATGGCGCCGAGGATCATGCCGATCAGCAGATGCACGATGACGCGCGCGGCCGTCTTGCCGGCGAGCTGCAATTGCGCTGCATGCGTGCGCAGCCAGTCGATCGCATTGGTGCGGAAATCGTCGATGCTGTCCGGCAGATGGTCGACGACCACCTGCGGCAACTGGCTGCGCGCGCGATCGATCAGCGGCATCAGGTTTTCGAACACCGCGCTCGGATTGCCGAGTTCGCTGCGCAGGAACGTCACTGCGCCGAGGATCGCGACGGTCAGAATCGCGACCACCACGATGCTCAACAGGGCGACGATCAAGCCATGCGCGCGCGCGCCGGGCAGATGCCGCTGCAAGGGCGGCGCCAGTGCATTGACCAGCGTGTAGACGAGCAGCCCGGCCAGCAGCGCCGGCAGCAGATGCAGCCCGAGCACCAGCAGCAAAGCGAGGAACGCCAGTACGTGGCTGGCGATGCGGAGGCGCGAGCCTGACGGCTGGTCCATGAGCGTCCCGAGGGTGAGGGCGAAATGCGGCAATGTTGCGTGCGTCGCAGGCTCGCACGACACGCTGTAATAAACTAGACCGATCGTAGGTGCCGGATACGCCGTTTCCAAGCGGGGGAAAATCACCATGACCAGGCTGCCGCTGGCTGTCGTTTTCGCGGCCCTACTACTGGCCGGTTGCGCCGGCGCGCCGAACTCACGCAAACCGCAGCCCTCCGCTGCGCCGGTGGCGGCGCCCGCCGGACCCGCTGCGAACGACAATCTCAATGCGGTCGTGTGGACGCAGACTGCGGTCGAACACGATCTGGTCTATCGCGAAGTGTTTCATCAGGCCGGCGAGAAGCTGCAGCTCGCGCTCAAGGATCGGCGGTGGGACGCGCTGCCGAAAGGCGAGCGCAAGGGCCCGCTGAAGAAGCAGAAGCCGGCGGTGATCGTCGACATCGACGAAACCGTACTCGACAACTCGCCGTACCAGGCGCGTCTGATCCGCGACGGCGGCGAGTACAACGAAGCGACGTGGGCCGCCTGGTGCCGCGAAAAAGCGGCCAAGCCGTTGCCGGGCGCGCTCGAGTTCGCCAAGCTGGCGGCGAAGAAGGGCGTCATCGTGTACTACCTGTCCAACCGCGCGCAGGATCTGAACGATGTGACGCTGGAAAACTTGCGCGAGTCCGGCTTTCCGCTCGCGGCCGGCGAGAATGTCTTCCTCGGCCTCGGCACCGTCGTCAAAGGCTGCGAACAGGTCGGCACGGAGAAAAGCTGCCGGCGCCAGCTGATCGGCCGCGAACATCGCGTGTTGCTGCAGCTCGGCGATCAGGTCGGCGATTTCGTCGATGTGCCGGCAAACACGCCCGACGGCCGCGGTGCGGCCGTCGCCGCCTATAACGGCTGGATCGGCGAACGCTGGTTCGTATTGCCCAATCCCGCCTACGGCTCGTGGGAGCCGGCTTTGTTCAACAACGACTGGAGCCTGCCCGCAGCCCAGCGGCGCCAAGCGAAGATCAATGGGCTGCAAAAATAGCAGATGAAACAGAATGTTAGGCTTCGCTATCTAATGTGTTGCATTAGCTATCGCTTGTAAGTATATTGAAGCCTGGATTGATGGTGACGGTTGCCCGATAAGCGCCCCGATTACGCAGCGGCTCCGCAAGAACGACGTACAAGTTCCCCCTCCGGCATTGCCGGATTCGACCTGGATGGCTTCGCTGTCCGGGTTTTTTCTTGTTCGGGGTCGCGCTCGCCTACGGTGGCCGCTGCCGCGGCGCGCTGCTAAAGTCGGCGGTCTGTCCATTCCTCCGGGGTTGCCATGCTGAAGTCATTCGTCCGCGCCACGTTCGCGGCGTCGCTGGTCGTTTTCGTCGCAGGCTGCGGCGACAAGCCGGCCGAGACGGCCGCGCCCGCGGCAGCGCCGGTCAACGCGAATGCGCCGGATGCAGCGATCCGCAAGTCGGTCGAACTGCTCAAGCAAGGCGATATCGCGGGCTTGATGCAGAACGCGATGCCGCCGGCCGACTACGACAGGGTCAAGGCCGACTGGAGCAAGAACAAGGACGAAAAGCCGATCACAGATGAGGATCGCCAGAAGTTCGCCGAGACAATGGGCAAGCTGACCGCACCGAATGCGGAGCAGACGCTGTACGCCGAGATCGAGCCGCAGCTGAAGGCGTTCGACGCGCAATACCAGCAGCAGATTCCGATGTACGTCGCGATGGGCAGCAGCTGGCTGCAAGGCATGGTGCAGCAGAACAAGGACCTCGCCGAAGCCGACAAGCAGCAGGCAATCGCTGCGATCACCGCGCTCGGCACCTGGGTGCAGAAGACGCGCTTCACCGAGCCGGAATCGGTCAAGAAGGTACTCGCGATCGCCAGCAAGGCGGCGCGCGACGTCAACCTGAAGACACTCGACGAAGCCCATGCGCTGACCTTCGAGCAGTCGATGCAGAAGGCGCGCGTCGTCTTCCTCGCGGCCAAGGATGCGCTCAACGTGTATGGCTTCTCGGTCGATCAGACGCTTGATTCGGTCAAGCCGGAGATCGTCTCCAACGACGGCAAGACCGCGAAGGTCAAGGTCTCTTATACGCTGCTCGATTCGCCGCTCAGCACGCAGACCGAGATGGTCGACGTCGACGGCCACTGGTATGGCAAGAACGCGATCGACAAGCTGCACGAGCGCGCGGCCGAAGCACCGGCCCCGGCGATGCCGGCGGACCCGGCGGTGACGTCGCCCGCCAAACAGGGCTGAGCGCCTTCGCCATTCGCGCCGGGCGTGCGCGGCACTAAACTTCCCGCATGAACGATTCGCTCTCGGCGCACGGCACGACGACGACGCCGGCGCCGGCCTGGCTCAATGCGATGGGCGCGCTGCTGCGGCCGTGGATCCGCATCCGGCGCGCGCCTGAGGATGTGCGTGCGCTGCTGCCGGACGATGCGCGCCCGACCGTCTACGTGGTCGAGCGCTATGGTCTTTCCGATACGCTGATCCTCGAGCAGGCGTGCGCCGAGGCCGGCCTGCCGTCGCCGTATGCTGCGGCCGACCGACTGCCGATCAAGCGGCGGCGCGCGGTCATCGCGTTGTCGCGGCGGCCACGACTGTTCGGTCGGCGTCCGCATCCGACCCGCTCGGAAACCTTGAGCCTGCTCGCCGATGTCGTGCGCGCCGATCCGGAAAAGGACGTGCGCCTGGTGCCGGTGTCGATTTTCGTCGGCCGTGCGCCGGCGCGCGAGTCGGGCTGGTTCAGCGTGCTGTTTTCCGAGAACTGGGTCGTCGTCGGCCGTTTCCGCCGCCTGCTCGCGCTGCTGTTGAACGGGCGCGACACCGTCGTGCAGTTCGCAGCTCCCGTGTCGTTGCGCGAGATCATCGCGGACCAGGCGGAGTTCGCGCCGGAACGCGGCGTGCGCAAGCTGCAGCGCGTTCTGCGCGCGCATTTCCGCCGCATCCGTGCCGCGGTGATCGGCCCGGATCTTTCGCACCGGCGCACCGTCGTCGACGCGCTGTTGAATGCCGAGCCGGTCCGCGTCGCAATCGCGGCGACCGCGAACAAGGAAAACATCAGCGTTGACAAGGCGCGCACCCGTGCGCGCAACTATGCGTTGGAGCTCGCGGCGGACTATTCGCATCCGGTCGTGCGCTCGCTCTGGCTGATGCTGAAGGCGTTCTGGAACAAGCTCTACGACGGCGTCGACGTGCATCACTTCGAGACCTTGCGTGAAGTTGCGCCGGGTCACGAAGTCATCTACGTGCCGTGCCACCGCAGTCATGTCGACTATCTGCTGCTGTCCTATCAGCTGATGGAGAAAGGCATCGCGATCCCGCACATCGGCGCCGGCGTGAACCTCAATCTGCCGGTGATCGGGCCGATCCTGCGCCGCGGCAGCGCGTTTTTCCTGCGCCGCACGTTCAAGGGTGATGCGCTGTACTCGACCGTGTTCCGCGAATACATCAGCCAGCTGTTCGCGCGCGGCGTCTCGCTCGAGTACTTCATCGAAGGCGGCCGTTCGCGCACCGGCCGTCTGCTCAGCCCGCGCGGCGGCATGCTGTCGATGACGCTGCGCAGTTTCCTGCGCGAATCGCGCCGCATGGTGGTATTCCAGCCGGTCTACATCGGCTACGAGAAGATCATGGAGGGCGATGCCTACATCGGCGAACTCTCAGGCAAACCGAAGCAGAAGGAATCCATTCTCGGCCTCGTGCGCTCGCTCGGCGCGCTGCGCCAGCACTACGGCCGTGTCGCGCTGAATTTCGGCGAACCGATCCCGCTCAATCCCCTGCTCGACGAGGTCGCGCCCGACTGGCGCTCCGCGACGGCCGATCCGGACGCCAAGCCGGAGTGGCTCAATCCCGCCGTCGATGCACTCGCCACGCGCATCCAGCAGAACATCAACCGTGCGGCGCACGTCAATCCGATCAACCTGCTCGCGCTGACGTTGCTGGCCACGCCCAAGCACGCGATGGCCGAGGCGGACCTGATCGCGCAACTGGAGCTGTGCAAGGCGCTGTTGATCGAGCTGCCTTATTCCGACCGCGTCACGCTGACCTCGCTGACGCCGACCGAGATCATCGCCTACGGCGAAAAGATGCTGTGGATCCGCCGCGTCGCGCATCCGCTCGGCGACGTGCTGACGGTCGACGAGAAGCAGGGTGTCCTGCTCAGCTACTTCGGCAACAACATCACGCACCTGTTCGCGACGGCGGCCTGGGTCGGCTGCTGCTTCAACAACAACCGGCGCCTCACGCGCGCATCGATCCTGCGCCTCGGTCGCCTCGTCTATCCGTTCGTGCAGGCCGAGCTGTTTCTGCCGTGGAGCGAGGACGAGTTCGGCGCACGCGTACAGGCTACGCTCGAGTTCTTCCGGGCGCGCGCCTTGCTCGTGACGGCCGCCGACACCGATGGCCGCATCGTCGAACGCGGTCCCGGCCAGAGCGATGCCGCGTTTCGTCTGCGCACGCTTGCGCATACGTTGATGCCGGCGATCGAACGCTATTACATCGGCCTCGCCCTGCTGGTGAAGAACGGGCCGCACGTGCTGTCGGCCGGCGAACTGGAAAATCTCAGTTACCTGACGGCGCAGCGCCTGTCGCTGCTGCATGAGATGAATGCGCCGGAATTCTTCGACAAGAGCCTGTTCCGCGGTTTCATCCAGAAACTGCGCGAGCGCCGGGTGATCTCGGCCGATGAAAACGGCAAGCTCGTGTTCGCTGCCGAGCTCGAGGCCGTCGCCAAGGACGCGCGGGTGATCCTCAGCCGCGAAATCCGCCACGGCATCCTCAAGCTCACGCCGGAAAAGCAGGCCGAGCTGAAGCAGGCCGAGCTGACGCAGGCGGTCAAGGGCGAAACTCCGGCCGCTTGAGCGGCTACCGCCTCCCGCACTTGTTCACAGGTGCTTGTAGAAGAACGTCGTCGCGCAGAATTCGCCGTCGGGCATCAGTGCGTACTTCGGCACGCTGCCGACGCGCTGCCAGCCGGCGCGCTGGTACAGCCGCTCGGCATCGCCGCCGGTCACCGTATCGAGCACCAGTACGGTTCTGCCCTCTGCGCGGGCTGCGTCGTCGAGCGCGACCATCAAGCGCTGTGCGACGCCGCGGCGACGCGCGCTGCGGCGGACGAGCATCTTGGCGACGTCGGCGCGATGTGGCTGATTGTCGGGCAGCGATACGATCAGCTGCACGGTGCCGAGCAGTTCACCCGACCTGTCCTCGGCGATCAGTAGTACGCGTTCGCGCCGCGCGACCGCAGCGGCGACGTCGCGCCAGAACGCGACGGCCTTGCTGCGCGGCAACGGCAGCATGAAGCTCACCGAGGCGCCGCCGTCTACGCAGTCGATGAGTACGTCGGCAAGCGCTTCGACGCGGGCGGCCGCTTCGTTTCCATCGACGCATCGGACGCTTACTTCTTCGCGCACGCGCCTCCCTTGCCGAACCGGCCCGTCACGCATCCAGATCCGGAATCAGCTTGTTCTCCATGTACGCGATCATGTCCTTCAAGCGCAGCTTGCGGATTTTCATGCGCTTCAACTGCAATTCGTCGCAGCCCGGACCGAGCGGTATGTTCGCGATCGCGACATCGAGATCGCGGTGCTCGACCTTGAGCTCGGCGAGACGGCGGACGATGGCGGCCTGATCTTCGGTGAACATGACGGCACTCTGGGACAAACCGAGTGTAGCGCCAGCCTGTGCGATGCGGCGATGCGCGCGCGCCTCAGATCGCGCTGCGGGCGATGGCCGCTGCGTGTCGCCGCCACAAGAATTCGAAGCGCGGGTCCGAGCGCGTGGCGATCGCAGCGGCGAGTTCGCCGAAACTCGAGATCACCGCATCGCAATCGATCTCGCCGATCGGACGGCCTTCGGTGTAGCCATAATCGACCAGCACGGCGACCATGTCGGCTGCGTGTGCCGCCTTGGCGTCGTTGGCCGAATCCCCCAGCATCACGCAGGCATGCACGTCCACGCCGAGCAGCTCGGCGGCATGCCACAAGGGTTCGGGTTGCGGCTTGCGCTGCGGCAGCGCTTCGCCGCCGAGCACGAACGCGAAATACCCGTCCAGACCGAACCGCGCCAGCACCGTGTCGGACGCTTGCTGCGGCTTGTTCGTCACGCAGGCAAGGCGCATGCCGAGCGCGCGAAATGCGTCGAGGCCTTCGATGACGCCGGCGTACAAGCGCGTCCGGCGGCCGTTGACCGCCGCATACGCGATGTCGAACAACGCGCGCGCACGCAAGTGCAATTCCGCGTCGATACGGCCGTCGCGATCACCGCTGAGCGCGCGATGCAGCAGGATGTCGACACCCTGGCCGACGTAGCCTGCGACGACATTCTGCGCGACCGGCGCGTGGTCGAGCTCGCGCAGGACTGCATTCACCGCATCGGCGATGTCCGGCACCGTGTCGAGCAAGGTGCCGTCGAGGTCGCACAGGATCGCCGCGACCGGTGCGTGCGCGATGAGGTTCAGGCGGCCTCCGCGTAGCGCTTGGCGAGTTTTTCCAGCGGTATCGGCTTGATCTTGGCCGCGCGGCCGGCGCTGCCGAACGCTTCGAAGCGCAGTTTGCAGATCTGCCGCGCCGCGGTCACCGATTCCTTGAAGAACTTGCGCGGATCGAATTCGCTCGGGTCTTCGGCCAGCGCGCGGCGGATCGCGCCGGTCATGGCGAGGCGGATGTCGGTGTCGATGTTGACCTTGCGCACACCGTGCTTGATGCCCTCGACGATGGCTTCGACCGGCACGCCGTAGGTTTCCGAAATGTTGCCACCGTACTGGCGGATGACCGCGAGCCAGTCCTGCGGCACCGACGAGGAGCCGTGCATGACCAGGTGCGTGTTCGGAATGCGTGCGTGAATTTGCTTGATGCGCTCGATATCGAGAATGTCGCCGGTCGGCGGACGCGAGAACTTGTAGGCGCCGTGCGAGGTGCCGATCGCGACGGCGAGCGCGTCGACGCCGGTCTTGGCGACGAAGTCGGCGGCTTCCTCGGGGTCGGTCAACAGCTGCGAGTGGTCGAGTACGCCGGCGGCGCCGCTGCCGTCCTCTTCGCCGGCGCTGCCGGTCTCGAGCGAGCCGAGGCAGCCGAGTTCGCCTTCGACCGACACACCGACCGCATGCGCCATGTCGACCACGCGACGCGTCGTCGCGACGTTGTATTCGAAGGTCGACGGCGTCTTCATGTCCTCCTTCAGAGAGCCGTCCATCATCACGCTGGTGAAGCCGGAGCGGATCGAGGCCTGGCATACCGCCGGACTCGCGCCGTGATCCTGGTGCATCACGATCGGAATATGCGGGTACTGCTCGACGGCGGCCTCAACGAGCCGGCGCAGGAACGCCTCCCCGGCATATTTGCGTGCGCCTGCCGAGGCCTGCAGGATCACCGGGCTGTCGACCTCGTCGGCGGCCTGCATGATCGCGTGGATCTGTTCCATGTTGTTGACGTTGAACGCCGGCAGCCCGTAGGCATTCTCGGCGGCGTGGTCGAGCAGTTGCTTGAGTGAAACGAGCGCCATGACTTTGCTCCCGCAATGAAGAATTCGTTTTGAAGGCGGCGGGCCGAACCGATTCCTCGCTTCGACGTAGCGCCGGCGCCGCTACCTTGTTGCCGTCTTTCCCGCGAGTCGCTCCTCAACAGCGAAGCTGGTCAAGCGGGAATCCATCTTGATCTTGAGATGAAAGCCAATGGATTCCCGCCTTCTCGGGAATGACGGCGCCCCGGTGCTGCTAGGCTCCCGCACCGCGCGCGGCCTCGGCGACCTTCTCCGGCGTGAAGCCGAAGAACTCGAACAGTTTCGGTGCCGGCGCGGATTCGCCGAAGCGGTCGATACCGACGACGGCGCCGTCGCTGCCGACGTATTTCCACCACAGCGCGGTCGTGCCGGCTTCGACGGCGATCTTGCGCACGTCGCGCGGCAGCACCTTGGCGCGGTAGTCGGCCGGCTGGCGGTCGAACGTCTCGGTCGACGGCATCGAGACGACGCGCGTGCGCAGGCCTTCGCCGGCGAGGATCTTCTGCGCGGCGAGGGCCAGGCCGATCTCCGATCCGGTCGCGATCAGGATGCGCTGCGGCGCGCCGCCTTCCGATTCCGCGAGAATGTACCCGCCGCGTTCGATGTCGGCGATCTGCGCGTCGCTGCGCGGCACGAACGGCAGGTTCTGGCGCGACAGGATCAGTGCCGTCGGCGCCTGCTTGCGCTGCAGTGCCAGTTTCCACGAGACCGCGGCCTCGACCGTGTCGCATGGACGCCAGACCTCCAGATGCGGGATCAGGCGCAGGCTCGATACATGCTCGATCGACTGGTGCGTCGGGCCGTCTTCGCCGAGGCCGATCGAGTCGTGCGTGAACACATGGATCACGCGCAGGTTCATCAGCGCGGCCATGCGGATCGCGTTGCGGCTGTAGTCGCTGAAGGTGAGGAAGGTGCCGCCGAACGGAATCAGTCCGCCGTGCAGCGCGATCCCGTTCATGATCGCCGCCATGCCGAACTCGCGCACGCCGTAGCTGATGTAGCGGCCGGCGTGGTCGGGCTCCAGCGTTTTGGCACTTTTCCACAATGTCAGATTGGAATGGGTGAGGTCGGCCGAGCCGCCGAGCATTTCCGGCACCGCCGGCGCCAGCGCCTCGATCGCGTATTGGCTCGCCTTGCGCGACGCCACGGACTCCGCTTTCGCATTCGCCTCCGCGATCAGCTGGGCGGCGATGTCGGCGAAGTTCGCCGGCAACTCGCCGGTGAGCCGCCGCGAGTACTCGTCCGCGAGTCCGGCATTTGCCGACTTGAAGGCCTCGAAGCGCTTTGTCCAATCCGCCTCGAACGCCTTGCCGCGCGCGCGGGCGTCCCATTGCGCATAGATGTCGGCCGGAATTTCGAACGGCGCGTACGGCCAGTCGAGCGCATTGCGCGTCGCAGCGAGTTCGTCGGCGCCAAGGGCTTCGCCGTGCGCCTTCGCGGTGCCGGCGCGCGTCGGCGCGCCCTTGCCGATCACCGTGCGGCACAGGATGAAGCTCGGCTGGTCGGTGTTCTGCTTGGCCTCGATGATCGCGCGGTCGACCGCGTCGACGTCGTGGCCGTCGATCGGCCCGATCACCTGCCAGCCGTACGCGCGGAAGCGTTCGGCGGTGTCGTCGGTGAACCAGCCTCTGACTTCGCCGTCGATCGAGATGCCGTTGTCGTCGTACAGCGCGATCAGCTTGCCGAGTTTCCAGGTGCCGGCGAGCGCGCAGGCCTCATGCGAAACGCCTTCCATCAGGCAGCCATCGCCGAGGAGGACGTAGGTATGGTGATCGACGACGGCCGCGCCGGCCTGGTTGAATTCGGCGGCCAGCAGTTTTTCGGCGAGCGCGAGGCCGACCGAATTGGCCAGGCCCTGGCCGAGCGGGCCGGTGGTCGTCTCGATACCCGGCGTCACGCCGACTTCGGGGTGGCCCGGCGTCTTGGAGTGCAGCTGGCGGAAATTCTTGATTTCTTCGATCGAGAGGTCGTAGCCGGTCAGGTGCAGCAACGCGTACTGCAGCATCGAGCCGTGGCCGTTCGACAGCACGAAGCGGTCGCGACCCGGCCAGTGCGGGTTGTCCGGATTGTGGCGCAGATGACGCGTCCACAGGGCGACCGCGATCTCGGCCATGCCCATCGGCATGCCGGGATGGCCGGACTTCGCTTTCTCGACCGCGTCGGCGGCCAGAAAACGGATTGAATTGGCGAGTCGGGCCGTGTCGACGTTCGACGTGGCCGCGGGTTGGGGACTGCTCATGCGACGCGCTCCAGATGGGCTTGCCGTGTCTGTGCCTTCTGCTTGCGTTCGAGAATGCGCCAGACGAACGGCGTGAAGATGATTTCGATGGCGAGTTCCATCTTGCCGCCCGGAACGACGATCGTATTCGCGCGCGACATGAACGAATCATGCAGCATCGACAGCAGGTAACGGAAGTCGATGCCCTTCGGATCGCGGAAACGGATCACCACGAAACTCTCGTCAGCGCTTGGAATTGCGCGTGCGATGAACGGGTTGGAGGTATCCACGGTCGGCACGCGCTGCACGTTGACGTGCGTGTGCGAGAATTGTGGACAGATGTAGTGCACGTAGTCGTGCATGCGGCGCAGCACGGTGTCCATCACCGCCTCGGTCGAGTAGCCGCGCATCGAACGGTCGCGGTGCAGCTTCTGGATCCACTCAAGGTTGATCACCGGCACCACGCCAAGCAGCAGATCCGGATAGCGCGCGATGTTGACCTTGTCGTGCACGGCCGCACCGTGCAGGCCCTCGTAGTAGAGAAGATCCGACGGCGGTACGTCTTCCCACGCGGTGAAGGTGCCCGGCTCCTGCTGGTAGGGTTCCGCTTCGGCGGCGTCGTGCAAATACTTGCGCCGCTTGCCGGTGCCGGTTTCGGAATAATCGGCGAACAGCCGCTCGAGTTCCTCCAGCAGGTTCGCTTCGGCGCCGAAGTGGCTGAAATGCGAGTTCGGGTCCTTGTCCGCTTCGGCCATCGCCGCGCGCATCGCCTTGCGATCGTAGCGATGGAAGCTGTCGCCTTCGATGATCGCGGCGTTCACATGTTCGCGCCGGAACATGTTGGAGAACGTGCGCGTGACCGAGGTGGTACCGGCGCCGGACGAGCCGGTGATCGCGATGATCGGGTGCAGTTCGGACATGGATCGTTCTCCTTTGCGCTCGTCCCTGATCGCGGAAGCGAGAGCGGCCATCCCTGGCCGCACTTCTTATGGACTTGTTTCTTTTTATGGACTTGTTTCTTTGCCGCTACGTGTCGGTCAAGCCGGCGTGCGGAACAGTCCGCGCTGGGCGAACAGCGGTTGCTCGCTGTCGCGCGTGTCGCCTTCCAGATGGTAGCGCTCGATGCGCTCGACTTCGGCGCGCGAGCCGAATACGAAGCCGATCTTCTGGTGCAGCTTCTCCGGCTGCACGTCCAGCATGCGCTTGTAGCCGGTGCTGGCGCGGCCGCCGGCCTGCTCGATCAAAAGGCCGATGGGATTGCATTCGTAGGTCAGGCGCAGGCGCCCGGGTACATCCGGGTTCTTGTTGTCGCGCGGGTACATGAACACGCCACCGCGCATCAGGATGCGATGCGTTTCGGCGACCAGCGAGGCGATCCAGCGCATGTTGAAGTCCTTGCCGCGAGCACCGGTCGATCCGGCCAGGCATTCGTCGACATAGCGCTGCACCGGGTATTCCCAGAAGCGGCTGTTCGACGTATTGATGGCGAACTCGTGCGTCTCGTCGGGAATCTTCAGATCGCGATGCGACAGGATGAATTCGCCGAGCAGCGGGTCGAGCGTGAACGCGTGCACACCGGCGCCGGTGGTCAGCACCAGCATCGTCGACGGCCCGTAGATCGCGTAGCCGGCCGCGACCTGGCGCGTGCCGGGCTGCAGGAAATCCTCCGGTTGCGGATCCTTGCCCGGCGTCGACGTGCGCAGGATCGAGAAGATAGAGCCGACCGAGACGTTCACGTCGATATTGGAGGAACCATCGAGCGGATCGAACAGCAGCAGATACTTGCCGCGCTCGTAGGTATCCGGCAGCACATACGGATCGTCGAGTTCTTCCGAGGCCATGCCGGCGACGTAGCCGCGGTTCTCGTTGAGGCGGATGAAGATGTCGTTGGCGATCACGTCGAGCTTCTTCTGGCGCTCGCCGTGCACGTTGCTCGCCTCGGCATTGCCCAGCAGGTCGGCGAGCGAGCCGTGCGCCACCGCGCGCGAGATCGCCTTGCATGCGGTCGCCACCGAGTGCAGCACGCCATTGAGATCGCCGCGGGCCTCCGGATGGGTGCGGCGGGCTTCGATCAGGAATTCGGTGAACGTGGTCTTGTCGGTCAACAACATGCTGCGATCCTCCCCGGTGATGTCGCGGCGATGTGTTCGGCATGCCACGCGCGCAGACGTGCGAGGTCAACTTGCGGCGCGCCGGGCGCGCCGAGTGGCAGCAGATGATCGGGGTCGCCCAGATGCGGCAGCGAGATCAGGCCCGGCGGCAGGGCTTCGGCCAGCGAATACCAGGTCGGCGTGACGATCACGCCGAGCCCGGCCGCCTGCGCGCTGCGGATGCCGTTGGCCGAGTCTTCGAACGCGAGCGCCTCGCAGGCTTCGACCTGCAATCGGCGCAGGGTTTCGACATACGCATCCGGTGCCGGCTTCAACTGCGCGACATCACCGCCGCAGACGATCGCGGCGAAACGCTCGCGCCAGTGCGCGCCGAGACTCGGCGTCAGCAGCGCTTCGAGATTGGCGGCGGTCGTCGTCGTCGCGAGCGCAAGGCGCACGCCATGCGCACTCGCCTCGTCGAACAGGCGCGCGATGCCGGGCCGCAGCGCCAGCGGCTGCTCGCGCAGCTGGGCATCGTAGCGGCGCGTCTTGTCTTCGTGCAGCGCGCGGATCAGCTCGTCGAACTCCGCATGCGCGGCGAGACCGTCGTCCTGGCTCGCCGCATACGCGCGCATGCGCTGCTTGCCGCCGGCGACGCGCAGAAGATCGCGATAGGTCTCGCGATTCCACCACCAGTCGAGGCCGAACGCGGCAAATGATGCATTGAACGCGCGCCGGTGGAACTCCTCGGTGTCGGCCAGCGTACCGTCGACATCGAAGATCAGCGCGCGCAGTTCAGCGCTCATCGCGCCGCCTCCGGCGCTGCCGCCATCACGCGCGACTGCAGGATGTCCTCGGCCTCGATCGTCTCCAGCGCGGCTTTGTCGACGTTCCCGCCGGCTTCGAGCAGGCGATGCGCCTGGCGTAGGCGCGCGCGATCGAGCGCGTTACGGACCGAACGTGCGTTGGCGAAGTGCGGCTGCTCGCGGCGGCGCTGCAGATAGTCCGCGAACGCGTTGCGTGCGCTCGGCGACAAGCGATAGTTCCAGCCCTTGAGGATCAATTCGCCGATAGACAAGAGTTCATCGTCGCGGTAGTCGGGGAAATCGATGTGATGCGCGATGCGCGAACTCATGCCCGGATTGCTCTTGAAGAACGTGTCCATGCGGTCTTTGTAGCCGGCCAGGATCACGACCAGATCGTCACGCTGGTTCTCCATCACCTGCAGCAGGATCTCGATCGATTCCTGCCCATAGTCGCGTTCGTTCTCCGGCTTGTAGAGGTAATAAGCCTCGTCGATGAACAGCACGCCGCCCATCGCCTTCTTCAGCACTTCCTTGGTCTTCGGCGCGGTGTGGCCGATGTACTGGCCGACCAGGTCATCGCGCGTCACCGCGACCAGATGGCCTTTGCGGCTGTAACCGAGCTTGTGCAGCAGCTCGGCCATGCGCAGCGCGACCGTGGTCTTGCCGGTGCCGGGATTGCCGGTGAACGACATGTGCAGTGACGGCGGGCCGGCCTCCAACTGCAGCTCGCGCCGCACCTTGTCGATCACCAGCAGCGAGGCGATCTCGCGGATGCGCCGCTTGACCGGCTTCAGCCCGATGAGCTCGACGTCGAGCGAATCGAGCACCGCCTGCACGCCGGATTCCTGCCACAGCGCCTTGAGATCGATCGTTTCGGTCATGTCGTTGGCCTGTCACCGTACCGCGGCGACGTCGCCGGGCTCAGTAGCGCTCCCCTTCGGGCTTATCGGTGGCATACGAGTGGATCGTATAGCGGATGCTGCGACCTTCCACTTCCTGCCGGACTAGGGCAAAGCCCGGCTCCGACGTCGGCCGGTTGACGATGTAGGACATCGTCGGCGACTCCACGCCACGCGTCGCGTCGAATGCGGTCACGCGAATGTAGTGGTTCGGGAACGTCTTGCGGCAGTTGTTGATTTCCAGAAGGATGCCGGCCGGGTCCTTGAGGTCGAACATCGGGTTGCCGTACATCTCCCAATACGTGTTGCGCGGGTGTGGGTCGTCCGTGTACTCGATGCCGACGGCCCAGTTGTTCTTCAGCGCGTATTCGATCTGCTGGGTGATCTGCGCGTCGGTCAAGTCCGGCAGGAACGAGAACTGGCCCTGGGTCAGGCGCTGGTTGCTGGTGGTGATCATGGTGGCGGCTCTCCGAAGGTCAGGCGCTGGCGGTGGCGGTCGGCACGAAGTCGGCCGTGTCGGTCGATTCGTAGTTGAAGCTGATGTCGCCCCAGGTGTCGATCGCAGCCTTCAGCGGCGAACACCACTTCGCGGCATCCTGCAGGATCTGCGGACCTTCGTTCCAGATGTCGCGGCCCTCGTTGCGCGCGAGCACCATCGCTTCGAGCGCCACACGGTTCGCGACCGCGCCGGCCTGGATACCTTGCGGATGGCCGATCGTGCCGCCACCGAACTGGAGGATCACGTCCTCGCCGAGATAGGTGAGCAGCTGGTGCATCTGGCCGGCGTGGATGCCGCCGGATGCGACCGGCATGACCTTGTTGAGGCTCGCCCATTCCTGGTCGAAGAACAGGCCGTGCTCAAGGCTGACGGGCGTCTGCGTCGCGCGCAGCGTGTCGTAGAAGCCCTTGATCATCAGCGGATCGCCTTCGAGCTTGCCGACCACGGTACCTGCGTGGATGTGATCGACGCCGGCCATGCGCATCCACTTGCAGATCACGCGGAAGTTCATGCCATGGTTCTTCTGACGCGAGTACGTGCTGTTACCGGCGCGATGCAGATGCAGGATCATGTCGTTCCTGCGCGCCCACTTCGCCATGCTCTGGATCGCGGTGTAGCCGATCACCAGGTCGATCATGATGATCACGCTGCCGAGCTGCTTGGCGAACTCGGCGCGCTCGTACATCTCTTCCATCGTGCCGGCGGTGACGTTGAGGTAGTGGCCCTTGACCTAGCCGGTTGCGGCGGACGCTTTGTTGACCGCTTCCATGCAGTATAGAAAACGGTCGCGCCAATGCATGAAGGGCTGCGAGTTGATGTTCTCGTCGTCCTTCATGAAATCGAGGCCGCCCTTCAGTCCCTCATAGACGACGCGGCCGTAATTGCGGCCGGACAGGCCGAGCTTCGGCTTGGTGGTGGCGCCGAGCAACGGCCTCCCGAACTTGTCGAGGCGCTCGCGTTCGACCACGATGCCGGTTGCCGGTCCCTGGAAGGTTTTGAGGTATGCGACCGGGATGCGCATGTCTTCCAGACGCAGCGCCTTCACAGCCTTGAAGCCAAAGACGTTGCCGATGATCGAGGCAGTGAGGTTCGCGATCGAACCCGGCTCGAACAGGTCGAGATCGTAGGCGATGTAGGCGAAGTACTGCGCCTCGGTTTTCGTGCCGGGGCCGGTGTTCGGCACGGCGTCGACGCGATACGCCTTGGCGCGGTAGAGCTCGCACGCGGTCAGGCGGTCTGTCCAGACCACGGTCCAGGTCGCGGTCGACGATTCGCCGGCGACGGCCGCCGCGCACTCGTCGGCTGGGACGCCTTCCTGCGGCGTGATGCGGAACATCGCGATCAGGTCGGTGTCCTTCGGCACGTAGTCGGGCTGCCAGTAGCCCATCTGCTTGTACTTCAGCACCCCGGCGGCGTAGCGCTTCTTGCCGTCGGTGATCTGGCCTTCGTCGGTTGGCTTGTTCATGTCGCGTCCTTTTCTGGGGCGGTATTGCCGAGCGGTCGTGGTCGCGAAGCCTTCGAGCGGTGCTGGTCTGGAGCGAGTTCCAGCGCGAAATCGATCGACGGAGGGCGACTGCGGGCGGCCAATGTATGCGTCGCCTCCTATCAGGTATATTCAAATTCTTTCCGCCGTCGCATAAATTTTGCTTATGCGACGGCGAGACCAGAATTTGTCCCCCAAAACCGTTGCGGTGCAGCAAAAAGAGCGCCCGACCCCACGCCGCTGGAGGCCCTGCAATGAAGCGGATTACTCTGCGCCAGCTGCGCGTTTTCGAGCAGGTTGCGCGGCTGCGCAGCATTTCCGCGGCGGCCGGTGTCTGCCACCTGACCCAGCCTGCGGTGTCGATGCAGCTGAAGGCAATGGAAGCGGAATGCGGCCTTCCGCTGACCGAACTGGTCGGCCGCCAGCTGCGCCTGACCGAGGCTGGCGACGCGGTTGCCGCCTACGCGCGACGCATGCAGCACGACCTCGATGAGCTGGAGCAGCAGCTCGCCGCGATGCGCGGCCAGCAGCACGGCAAGTTGAACGTCGGCATCGTCAGCACGGCGAAGTATTTCGCCTCGCATCTCTTGGCGACGTTCACCGACCAGCATCCCGGTGTCGTGCTGTCGCTGCAGGTCGAGAATCGCGCGCGCATCCTGCAGTTGCTGGCCGACAACGACATCGATCTGGCGATCATGGGCGTGCCGCCCGAGTCGCTCGACGCGGTCGCGCTCGCATTCGCCGATCATCCGCACGGCATCGTGGTGCCGCCCGCGCACGCAGCGCTGCAGCGCAAGCGCCTGCGTCTGGCCGACCTGGCCGGGGAGACCTTCCTCGTACGCGAGCCCGGCTCCGGCACGCGCGCGGTGATGGAGCGTTATTTCGCGACCGAGAAATTCTCGCCGCGCAAGGTCATCCAGATGACCGGCAACGAGGCGATCAAGCAGGCCGTGATGGCCGGTCTCGGTATCGGCTTCCTGTCCTTGAATACGCTGGCACTGGAGCGCGGCCTCGGCCTGGTCCATGTTCCGGCGATGCATGGCCTGCCGGTCGTGCGGCGCTGGCACGTCGTGCATCGGCGCGGCAAGCAGCTGCTGCCGCTGGCGCAGGCGTTTCGCGACTTCGTCTGTGCGGCAGGCGCGCGCTACGCGGACGCGAGCGTTGCCGTGCAAGTCGCGCCGCAGGCGGCAGCGCCGCGACCGCAAGCGCGGACAATCCGTCTACGCCCTCCACTTCGCCCGCAGGGGCGCAGACCTTGAGACGCGCCGCGATTACAATGCGCGCCCGCTTTCCGATGTTGCCATGAACGCACTCCTCGACCGCAAGCTCGACTACGAAGCCGGCAAGCTGGCCAAGCGCCTGCGCCACCAGGTCGGCCAGGCGATCGCCGATTTCAACATGATCGAGGACGGCGACCGCGTCATGGTCTGCCTCTCCGGCGGCAAGGACTCCTACACCTTGCTCGACATACTATTAAAGCTGCGCGCAAAGGCGCCGGTGCGGTTCGAACTGGTCGCGGTGCACCTGGATCAGAAGCAGCCCGGCTACGACGCCGACGTGTTGCCGAACTATCTGCGCGCGCTCGATGTGCCGTTCCACGTGCTGGAGCAGGACACCTACAGCGTGGTCAAGCGCGTGATCCCCGAAGGCAAGACGATGTGCAGCCTGTGTTCGCGGCTGCGCCGCGGCGCGCTGTACACGTTCGCCGCCGAACAAGGCTTCAGCAAGATCGCGCTCGGCCACCACCGCGACGACATCGTCGAGACCTTGTTCCTCAACCTCTTCCACCAGAGTTCGCTGAAGGCGATGCCGGCCAAGCTGCGTTCGGACGACGGCCGCAACATCCTGATCCGCCCGCTGGCCTACTGCGCCGAGTCCGATATCGCCGAATACGCCGCGCAGCAGCGCTTTCCGATCATGCCGTGCAATCTGTGCGGTTCGCAGGAGAACCTGCAGCGCAAGGCGATCAAGGCGATGCTGACCGAGTGGGAACGCAAGCATCCGGGTCGCGTCGACAGCATCTTCCGCGCGATCGGCAACGTCGCGCCGTCGCAATTGACCGACCCGAAACTGTTCGACTTCGCCGGCCTCGGTGCACGCGAGCCAACGCTGCGCGCGGATTCGCGCGCCTGGCTCGCCGGGCCTGAGCGCGATCTGGATCAATGAATGTTGCATCGTCGTCCCGGCGCAAGCCGGGATCCAGCGTCTTTCGTCCGAGCGTGAAGTCCCTGGGTCCCGGCCTACGCCGGGAAGGGATCTTTTGATCGGTTGTACGCCCCCTACCCGAGTGGCTCCCCATCCATGTTCTTCCGCAAGCTCAGCCTGTTCCGTTTCCCCGACAGCATCAGCAAGTCCCTCAAGAAAATCGAAAAAGATCTCGAATCGCAGCGTCTGCGCGAGTGCGGTCCGATGGAGCTGGCCACACGCGGCTTCGTGTCCCCGTTCGGGCGCGAGAGCGAAGAATTGCTGCACCAAATTGGTGAATTCAGTTTGGTTACGATCGGTGCCGAGGAGCGCCTGTTGCCGAGCGTGGTGGTCAATGAAGCGCTCGCCGAGAAACTTGCCAAGATCTCCGAGAAAGAACGCCGGCGGGTCGGCGGAAAAGAGCGTAAACGACTGAAAGAAGAAGTTATTTCGGAACTTCTTCCGCGCGCCTTCATACGCCCGTCACGACTGTCTGCTTATCTGGATGCGAGCCAGGGATGGTTCGTCGTCGACAGTGCCAGCCGCAAGGCCGCGGAGGACGCGGTCAGCCAGGTCCGCGAGGCGCTCGGGCGCTTTCCGGCGACGCCGATGGCGCCCGAGGAATCGCCGCGGACGCTGATGACGGACTGGCTGATTAGTGGCAAGCTGCCGGCAGGTCTGGTGCTCGGCGAGGACTGCGAATTGCGCGATCCGGCCGAGGCCGGCGCGATCGTCCGCTGTCGTCGCCAGGACCTTGAATCGGACGAAGTGCGGGAGCATCTGAAGTCGGGCAAACAGGTGTTTCAGCTCGGCTTGGAATTCGACGAGCGCGTCAGTTTCGTGCTCGGCGAGGATCTCGTCGTGCGTCGTTTGCGATTCCTCGACGTGGTTCTCGATCAGCTCGACAAGGACAATGTGGAATCGGCGCGCGCCGAACTGGATGCCAGCTTTGCGTTGATGACGCTCGAACTCAAGAACCTGTTCGAGCGCTTGGAACAGTGGTTCGGATTGCCCCGGCCGACCGATCGCGACTAGCGGCGGCGGTGGGATTGCGGGAGTAGAAGAAGTGGATCTTGCAAACGACTACCTGGAACTGGCCACTCCCGCCGGCGAAACGATCAAGGTATTGCGCAAGAGCCATCCGCAGGCGCGTCGTCTGCGCCTGACCGTGACGCCGGGCGGCGCGCGCGTCACCTATCCGGAAGGCACCCATCCAGCCCAGGTCTTCGCGTTTCTACGCCGCCACGGCGAGTGGCTGGAGCGCAAGCTCGACGAACTCAGCCTCGGCTCCGCGCCGCCTCCGCTGAAGCCCGGCGCGGCCACCGTCATTCCGCTGCGCGGCGAAACCACGCGGCTGTCCTGGCGTGACGGCGCCTATCCGCAGATCGAACAGATCGACGACCGGCTGGTGCTGACCTTGCCGCGTCCGCACGGCAAGTCGACGCTGCCGGCGGCACGCGCCTTGTTGCGCTCGTTTCTGGAGGCGCAGATACGGCGCGACGTCAGCCGCTATCTGGCGCGTTATTGCCCGGAGCTCGACAAGGCACCGACCGCGGTCAAGCTGCGCCCGCTGAAGAGCCTCTGGGGCAGTCTCGACACGCGCGATCGCGTGACGCTCGACCTTGCGCTCGCCCTGGCGCCGCCGGCGGCGCTGCGCTACGTGGTAGTGCACGAACTGTGTCACCTGCGCATCCGCAGTCACGCGCCACGCTTCTGGGCCCTGGTCGAAAGCCTGTATCCGGAATGGCGTGAACAACGCGATTGGCTGCGTACCAATGGCCAGGCGTTGAAAGCCGAGCTGACCCGTTTGATTCAGGCGCCGGCAGCCGATTGAGCCGTGATCGATTGCGGCGGGCGTCCGCGAAACGTTCGTATGGCGTCCGCGACCGCGGGCGCGTCTTCCAGATGCAGATGATGCTGACCTGCTAACCGCACGATGCGGATGTCGGCCACCCGTGCCGCGCGCGATTCCATCATCGCGCTCGGCAGATAACTGGTCGCCGGGCTCGCCAGGATCAGCAAGGTCGGCGCCTCGATGCCGCTCAGCATCGCCAGAATCTGCGCTTCGGTGAATCGTTGCGGGCTGGCCAGGGTCAGGCGCGGATCGCTGCACCAGACGTAGCCGCCGTCGACCGCTCGGATGCCGCGCTCGACCAGGGCTCGCGCCGCGGCTTCGCTGAGACCATTCGCCGCGACGCGTGCAGCGATCGCGCTTTCCACCTGCGCAAACACACGCAATGGCCGCCGCGCCGCAAACCCCGCGCGCTGATCGAGCGCACGGCGCAATTGCGCGAGCGCATCGGCAGGCGCTGCAGTCAGCGGACCGAGCGCTTCGATCAACAGCAGTTCGCCGACACGCGCCGGATACAGCGCGGCGAACAGGCTCGCGAGGGTACCGCCGAGCGAATGGCCGAGCAGGTCTGCGCGCGGCCAGCCGAAATGGTCGAACACGGCGCGCACGTCGTCGAAGTAGTCGACGTAGTGCAGCCACGCACCGCCGGCAGCGTGCGCGGAACGGCCGTGTCCGCGCAAATCGAGTGCCACCACGTAGCGATCTGCGGCGAGCAGCGGCGCCAGCCGGTCGAAGCTGCCGGCGTTATCCAGCCAGCCATGCAGTGCAAGCAGCGGCGGATGCCGTGGATCGCCCCAGGTTATTGCCGCCAGCGTGCCTTGTGCGGTGGCGATCCGCAGTTCTTCAGCGCTGCTCATCGCGCAGGCGTTGCTGCCGCATCTGCGCGGCCGACTGCTGCGCCGACACGCGCATTGCGTCCCACCCCGGATCGAACTCGGGCCAGCCCTGGCCATGGCGCAGGATCACGTCGGCGAGCGCGGCTACATGAGCGTCGCCCGCGTTCAGTGACGGGATGTATTCGAAGCGTTCGCCACCCGCGTGCAGGAAGCGCGCGTGGTTGGTGATCGCGATCTCCTCCAGTGTTTCCAGGCAGTCGACCGAGAACCCCGGGCAGAGCACCTGGACATGCTTGACGCCTTCGCCCGGCAGGGCGTCGAGCGTCGCCTCGGTGTACGGCTTCAGCCACGCCTGGCGGCCGACGCGCGACTGGAATGTCACGATCAACTCGCTCTCGCGCAGGTCCAGCCGCTCGCGCAATCGCCGCGCCGTGGCCTGGCATTGGCAGAAGTACGGATCGCCGGCGCGAAAGTATTTTTCCGGAATGCCGTGATAGGACAGCAGCAGGCGCTGCGCGCGGCCATGGCGCTGCCAGTGTGCCTCGACGCTGCGCGCGAGTGCTTCGATGTAGCGGGCCTCGGCGTGATAGTCGGCGACGAAGCGCAATTCCGGCACCCAGCGCCAGGTCGCGAGTTCCGCGCCGACAGCATCGAGCACCGACGCGCTCGTCGTCGCCGAATACTGCGGAAACAGTGGCACGACGAGGAGGCGACGCGCACCGGACGCGGCCAGCTCGCACAAGGTGGCGGCGATTTCCGGCTTGCCGTAGCGCATCGCGTAGCGCACCGCGATCGGCCCGGGCCGCTGCGCTTTGAGCGCTTCCTGCAGCTTGCCGGTCAATGCCGCGGTGCCGGTCTGCAGCGGCGACCCCTCCGGCGTCCAGATTTTTTTGTACAACGCCGCCGAGCGCGTCGGCCGGATGCGCAGGATGACGCCATGCAAAATCGGCTTCCACAGCCAACGTGGCAGTTCGACGATGCGCGGATCGGACAGAAACTCGGCCAGGTAGCGCTTCACGGCGCGCCGATTCGGCGCCTCCGGCGTGCCCAGGTTGACCAGCAGCACGCCGGCGGATGGGGTGCTGCCGTGAACGAATTTGGGTTGTCCGAGGAAACGCGGCATGGGGGCGGGGACGGTAGATCGAGGAGTATCGCGTCGCGTGCACGCTTTCGATGCGGCGCTTGCGGGCACCGCGGCGCACGGGGCTAAGGTGTTGACCGACTTGGGATTGCTGTTAGACTCGGGACGCTACCGCGGACCACCGCGGAGCTGACGATTACCATAACGATAACACGCCGCCATGCGCACATTTGCCTGCTTCGCTGCAGCAGGGATGCTTGCCGTCGCCGTATTCCCGGAGAATGCAGCGGCTATCGCCTATGGAGAGGCGTTCGATACCCTCTATCGCATCGACCTTGATGCGCAGACGGCGACGCCGGTCGGCGGTGCCGGGCGCTATGCGGGTCAGGATATCGGCAACATCAGCGGTCTGACCACGACGGCGGACGGCAACCTGCTCGCTGTGGCGGGAGGATTCAAGCTGCTCATCTCGCTGAATGCCGACAATGGCACCGCGCAGGTCATCGGCGACCTAGGGCTGACCGGCCAGGGCGACCCGAGCCGCAACGACGCGCTCGATCTCAACATGGTCTCCGGTTGCGACGGCAAGCTGTGGTTGACCTCGGCCGTCGCCAACAAGATCTGGAACGTCGACTCGACGAGCGGAGCGACAACGCTGGTGGGACCGACCGGGCACACGATCACCGGCCTTGCCGCCCTCGGCGACGCGCTCTACGGCGCCGGCGGCAAAGGCGACAACAATTTCTACCGGATCGATCCAGATTCCGGCGCCGCGACGCTGATCGGGCCGTTCGGACCCGGTCTCGCGCACTGGGCGAATTCGATCGCGATGAGCTTCGACGCCGACGGCACGCTGTGGGCGGTCATCAACTACGTACCACCGCAAAACGACAGCGACCCGATCAGCGATTGGAGCGACCTTGCCACGATCGATCCGGCCACCGGCGCGCTGACCATCGTCGGCCCGATCACCGGGCCGCCGACCCTGCGGGGGATCGGCATGAAAGGCTTCACGGTGGGCCCCACGCAATGCACGCGCGGCGCCGCCGGTCCGATGCCGGCACCCGTTGGGTCGCCGTGGATGCTCGCCCTGCTTGCGGGCGGGCTGCTGGCGCTGGCGGGAGCGTACGGCGTGCGGCGTCGCGTCGACGTCTGATTTCCACGCGCGCTTCATCGCAGGCTCAGGTCAGCCTGCTAGGTTGAGCGTTGCCTTTCCCGGAGAAGACAATGCGCGCTGCTGCCTATGCCTTGCTGGCCCTGTTGACGACTGCGGCCGCAACGGCGCGTGCGGGTGAGGACGAAAACCATCGAGCGGAAAACGCGGTGCGTGTGCTGAAAGAGGTCATGGAGGCACCGGACAAGGCAATCCCCAAGGATCTGCTCGAGAACGCACATGCGATTGCAGTCGTTCCGGACGTGATCAAAGCCGGTTTCGTCATCGGCGGCCGTCATGGTTCGGGTCTGATCGCCGTGAAATCGCGTGATGGAACGTGGTCGAACCCTAGTTTTGTGAGCCTCACCGGCGGCAGTATCGGTTTCCAGGCCGGGGTGTCCTCGACCGATGTGATCCTGGTCTTTCGCACGCAGCGCGGAGTCGACTCGATCGTGCACGGCAAGTTCACGCTCGGCGCCGACGCGTCGGCAGCGGCAGGACCGGTCGGGCGCTCGGCGCAAGCCGCGACGGACGCCCAACTGAAGGCGGAGATCTATTCCTACTCGCGCTCGCGCGGCCTGTTCGCCGGGGCGGCGCTGGATGGCTCGGCCATCACGATCGACAACGATTCGAACCAGGCCGTCTACGGCGATGGGGTGACGGCGCGTCGCATATTCGACGGCGGCGTCAGCAATGTACCCAACGCCGTCGTCGACTTCCGTGACCGCCTGGAGGAGTACACTAGCCGGTAAGGAAAGTCTGCGAAGCTAGGCGTCGCTGACAATTCCGGCCCGACTTTGCAGCAGCTCAACCGGTGCAGTATCTGCGTGGTGTGGAACGCTGAGCGACGGGCATACCGTTTAGAGGAATCGAATCATGGGTGGTTTGAGCATCTGGCATTGGGTCATCGTCCTGATCATCGTCGCGCTGATCTTCGGTACGAAGCGCCTGCGCAACATCGGCGAGGATGTCGGTTCGGCGATCAAGGGGTTCCGCAAGGGCATGCAGGATGGCGACGTGCAGCCGCAGCTGAAAGCTGATCCACCGCCATCCACGCAGAGCACGGCGAACGAGACCAAGTCCGATCGCGTCGAGTAGTTCCCGCGCGGGCGATTTCCGCCCGCTTCAGCGCACGCAACGAGTTTTCCGGAAACGCGCATGTTCGATATCGGCTTCAGCGAGATCGCCCTGATCGCGGTCGTCGCCCTGCTCGTGCTTGGGCCGGAGCGTCTGCCCAAAGTCGCGCGCACTGCCGGTGCGCTGATGCGCCGCGCGCGCAGCAGTTGGCAGGACGTGCGCAGCGAGATCGAGCGCGAGCTGGCCGCCGAGGATTTGAAGCGTACGATCAACGACACGCGCCGCGCCGCGGATGTACGCGCCGACGTACAGGCCGCAGCAGCCGACATTGAAGGAAGCGCGCGTGCGGCCACGTCCACCTCGACGACGCCGCCAGCCGCCGCGCCTTCCGATGAGCGACGGTGAGCGCCCCGGGGACGGCGAGCAATCGCTGATCTCCCATCTGATCGAACTGCGCGAGCGCCTGCTGAAGGCGGTCGCTGCCGTGCTGCTGGTGCTGCTTGCGCTGGTGCCGTTCGCCAATAAGCTGTACGGCTGGCTGGCGTTGCCGCTGATCAAGCACTTGCCGCAGGGCGGCATGATGATCGCGACCGAGGTTGCCTCGCCGTTTCTGACGCCGCTCAAGCTGGCGTTCTTCGTCGCGCTGTTCATCGCGATTCCGTTCGTGCTCTACCAGCTGTGGGCGTTCGTCGCGCCGGGTTTGTACCGGCACGAAAAGAAGCTGGCGGTGCCCATCCTGTTTTCCTCCGTCCTGCTCTTTTACATCGGCTGTGCGTTCGCCTACTTCCTGGTGTTGCCGGCCGTATTCACTTTCATGACGTCCGTGGCGCCGGCCGGCGTCGCGGTGATGCCGGACATCGGTCACTACCTCAGCTTCGTGCTGATGCTGTTTCTCGCGTTCGGGCTGTGTTTCGAAGTGCCGGTGGTGCTGGTCATCCTGGTCGCGCTCGGCGTCGTCACGCCGGACCAGCTCGCCAGCAGTCGGCGCTATGCGATCGTCGGTTCGTTCGTGGTCGCCGCGGTGCTGACGCCGCCGGACGTGCTCTCGCAGACGATGCTCGCAGTGCCGATGTGCGTGCTCTACGAGATCGGCATCATCAGTGCGCGGTCGCTGACGCGCACCGATCCCACACAGCCCTCTTCGACGACGGACGGCTGATCAGCGTCGACGTGTCGTTTGTAGGGCTGCACCGTTCACAATTCGTCACAGGATCGGCGTGGGTGGCACATTCTTAGTTGCAGTTGGCACAGTTACACTTCTCTACGAGGCAACAAATGCCGACAGGGCTCGCCCGAGGGAGAAGCATGAAGAAGTCCATTCCAGAAAACGATGACGCGCGCGATGCCAGCCTGCGCGTTTCCAAACGCGTACGCGACAGCCTGAAGGCCGCCGCCGCCGTCATGGGACGTCCTCTCTACGACGTCACCAATGAGGCGATCAACAACTATCTCGCCGGCCTGAAGCTCGGCGATCCACTGGCGGCGATCCGCCGTAACGGCTTGCGCCCGCGCAAAGCGGCCTGATCCCAGTCACACGTTCTCAGCGCGCCTCGACCGCGGCGCGCATCGCAAGCCTTTTACGCCATGCTCCAGCGCGAGCGCACGAAAACGACGCAGCAATCGACGTGCGTGCGGCGTCGGCAGCTGCTCGCGCTGCATGCAGCACTGCGCCGGGCAGTCGCCGTGGCGGGCGCGCGGGCCACGATGCAGATAGCCGCGCATGATTTCGACGCTGAACTCGGGATGGAACTGCAAGCCCCACGCGTTCGGCGCGAAGCGCACCGCATGGTGCGGATCGTGCGCCGAGCGGGCCAGCGTGACCGCGCCGCGCGGGAGCTCGAGCACGCTCTGCTGATGCGAGGCGTGCGCCGGGAACTGTTCCGGCGCAGCTGCCAACAGGACATCGTCCATGGCCTGCGGCAGGCGCTCGATCGCGACCGTGCCGATCTCGCGGCCGCTCGGGTGATAGTCGACACGGCCGCCGAGCGCGTGTGCCATCAGCTGATGCCCGTAGCAGACGCCGAGCACCGGCGTGCCCGCGTCGATGCGATCGCGCAGCCAAGCGGCGGTATCCTCGCTCCAACGCGCACGCTCGCTGACCATCGCGGGCGATCCGGTGACGATCACGCCCGCATGCGCATCCCGCGTCGGCAGCGGCTCGCCGGCATCGGCGCGGACGACGTCGACGGCGGCGCTGGCCAACCCAAGGCCGACGCGGAACCAGTCTGGAAAATCGCCTCGGCGCGCGCGCAACTCGGGAAACGTGCTGCCGGTCTGCACGATCAGAAAACGCCGGGCGGCTGCGCGCTCAGTAGTCGGTCGGCGGCAGGACATGGATGACTTCGGGGATCGTCGTGACGCCGCGGGCGACCTGCGCCGCGGCCGACGCGCGCAGCGGCTGCATACCTTCGACGAACGCGGTTTCGGTCAGCTTGGCGAGGTCCATGTTCGATTGGATCTGCGCGCGCACGGCCGATGAGATGCGCAGCATCTCGTAAATGCCGGTGCGGCCGAGAAAACCCGTCTTGCGGCATTCCAGACAGCCCTTCGGTCCGTAATTCTTGAGCGGCGGCGCGAGGTGCCAGCGATGCGTGAGCGCGGCCCAGGCCTGTACGTCGAGCGGCGCTTCGGCCTTGCAATGGGGGCACAGCGTGCGCACGAGGCGCTGCGCGACGACGCCGGTCAAGGTCGACTGGATCAGGTAGTTCGGCACGCCGAGATCAAGCAGGCGCGTGAGTGCGCTCGGGGCATCGTTCGTATGCAGGGTGGACAACACCAGATGGCCGGTCAGCGATGCCTGCACGGCCATCTGCGCGGTTTCGAGATCGCGGATTTCGCCGACCATGATGATGTCCGGATCCTGGCGCATCAGCGTGCGCACGCCGGCGGCGAAATCCAGATCGATCGCATTGTGCACCTGCATCTGGTTGAACTCGGGCGAGACCATTTCGATCGGGTCTTCGACCGTGCACACGTTGATGTCGGGCGTCGCCAGCACCTTCAGGGTCGAATACAGCGTGGTCGTCTTGCCCGATCCGGTCGGTCCGGTGACCAGCACGATACCGTGCGGCCGGTCGACGAATTCGCGCCAGATCTTTTCTTCGTCCGGCGAAAAGCCGAGCTGGCGGAATTCCTTCACCACGATGTCCGGGTCGAAGATGCGCATGACGAGCTTCTCGCCGAATGCAGTCGGCATGCTCGACAGGCGCAGTTCGACTTCGCGTCCGCCTTGCGAGCGCGTCTTGATGCGACCGTCCTGCGGGCGCCGCTTCTCGGCGACGTCCATGCGGCCGAGAATCTTGATGCGCGAGGTGACCGCGGTCATCACCGGCGTCGGCAACTCGAACACCTTGTGCATCACGCCGTCGATGCGGAAACGGATCAGGCTCGATTCGCGGCGCGGCTCCAGATGGATGTCCGACGCGCGCTGCTCGAACGCGTACTGCAGCAGCCAGTCGACGATATGCACGACGTGGCGATCGTCGGCGCCGAGTTCGCCGGTCTTGCCGAGTTCGACCAGCTGCTCGAAGTTCAGGATCGCGCGGCCGTCGTGGACGTCGTTCTTTGCATCCTTCGCGCGCTGGATCGAACGCTGCACGCCCCACCATTCGGTCAGGTAGCGGCCGACGTCGAGCGGATTGGCGACCACGCGCTGGATGTCGCGGCGCAGGATGTGGCCGAGGTCGGCCAGCCAGCGCGTATCGAACGGCTCGGACGTCGCGAACACCACCTGCATGTCGGTCACCGCGACCGGCAGGATGCGGTAGCGGTTCGCATACGCATGGCTGACGACCTGAGTCACCGCGGCGACGTCGATCTTCATCGGGTCGACCTTCAGGTACGGCAGGCCGGCGCGCGCGGCGAGCCATTGCGTCAGCACTTCCAGGCTGAGCGGCTTGTCCGCCTGACGCGCATCGGCGAGCTTGAGATTGGCGACCAGCACCAGCGGATGCAGCTCGGCGCGCGCGCGCGTGGTGCGCACGTCGGCACGTACGCGCTTGACGTCCGCCTCGGCCAGTACGCCGTCGGCGAGCAGCGCAGCGAGGGTTTCGTCGAGGTCGAGCCGGCGATGCAGGCCGAGCGCGGCGCCTTCCGGCTTCGCGTTCGCGGGAAACTGGGTCACGCTGGCCATGTGCGGAAATCCCCGGACGACATCGATCGTTATACTAGCGCGCTTTTCGCGCGCAACTTTGTGAGCCACAGCAATGCCCGGACCGACATTTCAGGAAGTCATCCAGACGCTCAACCGCTATTGGGCCGATCAAGGCTGCGTATTGATCCAGCCGCTCGATACCGAGGTCGGCGCCGGAACGTTCCATCCGGCAACCTTTCTGCGCTCGATTGGGCCGGAACCGTGGGCCGCCGCGTACGTGCAGCCGTCGCGCCGGCCGACCGACGGCCGTTATGGCGACAACCCGAACCGGCTGCAGCATTACTACCAGTACCAGGTGGTGATGAAGCCGAATCCGGACGACATCCTCGACCGCTACATCGGTTCGCTGAAGGCACTCGGCGTCGATCCACTCGTGCACGATCTGCGCTTCGTCGAGGACAACTGGGAATCGCCGACGCTCGGTGCCTGGGGGCTCGGCTGGGAAGTCTGGCTGAACGGCATGGAAGTGACGCAGTTCACCTATTTCCAGCAGGCCGGCGGCCTCGAGTGCCGGCCGGTCACCGGCGAAATCACCTACGGCCTCGAACGCCTGACGATGTATCTGCAGAACGTCGACAACGTGTTCGACCTGGTCTGGACGAATGCGCCGCACGGCGTCGTCACGTATGGCGATGTGTTCCATCAGAACGAGGTGGAACAGAGCACCTACAACTTCGAGCACGCCAACGTCACCAAGCTGTTCGAGTGGTTCGATACCTGCGAGGTCGAAGCAAAGAAGCTGGTCGATGCGGGACTGCCGCTGCCGGCCTACGAGCAGGTGATGAAGGCAAGCCACACGTTCAACCTGCTCGACGCGCGCCGCGCGATCAGCGTCACCGAGCGTCAGCGCTACATCCTGCGTGTGCGCACCTTGTCGCGCAGTGTCGCCGAGGCGTACTACGCGCAGCGCGAGAAGCTCGGATTCCCGGGAATCAAGCGCAAGGAGGCTACGCATGTCTGACACCAGGTCACTGCTGATCGAACTCGGCGCCGAAGAGCTGCCGCCGAAAGCGCTCGACGAATTGGCTGAGGCGTTCGCGCGCGGCGTCGGCGAAGGTCTGGGCAAGCGCGGCATCGCCGCGGCGACGCAGACGGCCAAGGCGTACGGCTCGCCGCGTCGGCTCGCCGTGTGGATCGCCGATGTCGCCACCGCGCAGCCGGAGCAGCAGCAGGAGCGCCGCGGCCCCGCAGTGAACGCCGGCGTCGATGCGCAGGGCCAGCCGAGCAAAGCCTTGATCGGGTTCGCGCAAAGTTGCGGCGTCGAGGTCGCGCAGCTGGAAAAACTCGAAACCGACAAGGGCGCATGGTTCGTGCATCGCGCGACCAAGCCGGGCCAGCCGACCGCCGCGCTGATCCCGGAGATTCTCGCCGAGGCGTTGAAGGCGCTGCCGATCCCGAAGCCGATGCGCTGGGGCGCTCACGATTACGCCTTCGTGCGGCCGGTGCATTGGCTGGTCGTGCTGCTCGGCGATCAGGTCGTCGATGCTGAAGCGCTCGGCTTGAAGTCAGGCCGCATGTCGCGCGGACACCGCTTCATGCACGACAAGCCCGTGCATATCGTCGACGCGGATTCCTGGCTCGACGCCTTGCGTTCCGCAAAAGTGCTGGCCGATCCGCTCGAACGTCGCTCGCGCGTGCGCGCCGAAGTGGAGCGTGCTGCGAAAACGACCGGCGGCGTGGCGCGTCTATCGGATGGGCTGCTCGATGAAATCGCCAACCTGACCGAGTGGCCCGTGGCGATTCCTTGTGCATTCGAACGCGATTTCCTCGCCGTGCCGCAAGAAGTCTTGGTCACGACGATGGAGACGAACCAGAAGTTCGTGCCGGTGTTAGATGAGTCTGGTCGCCTCACCGAGCATTTCATCGGCGTCGCCAACATCGACTCGAAGGATCCCGCCGAGATCCGCAAAGGATACGAGCGCGTCATCCGCCCGCGCTTCGCCGATGCGAAATTCTTCTGGGACGAAGACCTGAAGACGCCGCTCGCGGCGAACCAGGACGCGCTGACGAACGTCACCTACCAACAGGCGCTCGGCAGCGTGTGGGACAAGAGCGTGCGCGTCGCCGAGCTCGCGCGCGTGATCGCCAATCGGGTCGGCGTCGATGCCGGCCAGGCGACGCGCGCGGCGGCATTGAGCAAATGCGATCTGTTGACGCGCATGGTCGGCGAATTCCCCGAGCTGCAAGGCGTCATGGGTCGCTACTACGCGACGGCCAATGGCGAGCCTGCCGATGTGGCGCAGGCGCTCGACGAGTTCTACCGGCCGCGCTTTGCAGGCGACGACATTGCGCAGTGCAAGGTCGCCCAGGTGCTGGCGGTCGCGGAACGACTCGATACGCTCGCCGGCATCTTCGCGGTCGGCCAGAAACCCTCCGGCAACAAGGATCCGTTCGCACTGCGGCGGGCGGCCTTGGGGCTCGCCCGCAACCTGATCGAGGCGCCGCTCGCGCTCGATCTCAAGGCACAGCTGGCAGAGGCGCTGGCGCTGCTGCCGGACGTCGCGCTCGCCAGCGGCCTACCCAAGGCAAAAGACGGCAGGGTCGCGCAGCTCGATGCGGGGGCGCGGCGCGACGAGCTCGCGCAGGAACTCTACGACTTCATCGTCGATCGCCTGCGCGGCTACTACGCCGATCAGGGCATTGCCGGCGAAGCGTTCGAAGCCGTGCGCGTGCTGGCGCCGGCCGATCTCACCGATTTCGACCAGCGCCTGCGCGCCGTCGTCGAGTTCGCCGCGCTGCCGCAAGCGCAGGCGCTCGCTGCGGCGAATAAACGCATCGGCAACATTCTGCGCCAGGCCGGCGACGCGGCCGCCACTGCGATCGATGAACGCCTGCTCGAAGCGGGTGCGGAGCGCGAACTCGCGGCGGCGCTCGATGCCGCGCAGAACGACGGCGCCCCGCTGATCCGCACGCGCGACTACGTCGGCCTGCTGAAGCGCCTCGCCGTCTTGCGCGATCCGATCGACCGCTATTTCACCGAAGTCATGGTGATGGCCGACGACGCACGTGTGCGCGCCAACCGCCTCGCGCTGCTCGCCAGCCTGCGCAGCCTGTTCCTGCGCGTGGCGGATATCTCGTTGCTGCCGGGCATCGCATGACGCAGGCGCCGGCGCGTCCGTGTCGAGGTAGGAAAGCGCACTAGCTACGCGCGCGGAGCGTCAGGAGATAGCGCCAGAAGGGTCGTATCGTCGTCCCAGGGACGATGTTCGGCGTGCGCCGTCAAAACTCCTACTGCGGCGCCGACGGCCGCTTCGGGCGTGTGCGCTTCCAGGACGGCGCCGAGCAGGCCGTCGAGGCCGAACGGGCGTCCGCGCGAATTGCGCTGTTCGGTCACCCCGTCGCTGTAGAGCAGCACGACGCTGCCCGGTGCGAACCGCAGTTCCTCGGCATGGAAGCACGTATCGGGATCGATGCCGAGCGGAATGCCGCCGACCGAGCGAACCGATTCGGGGCGATGCCCGTCGCGCAGCAGCAGTGCATGCCGATGGCCTGCGTCGACGAAGCGGCAGCGGCCCGCCTGCGCGTCGAACAGACCCAGCCAGAGCGTGACGAAGCGGCCGCCACTGGCCTGTGCGCACAGGTGGCGATTGAGGCGCGCGATCGCGCGGGCCGGGTCGTCGTGGTGACCGAGTTCGGCGCGCAGGAACGACTGCACCGACGCCATCACGAGTCCGGCGCCGAGCCCGGCGCCGCTGACGTCGCCGATCAGCGCGGCCGCGCTGCCGTCGGGCAATGCGATCACGTCCGCGATGTCGCCGGCGACACTGCGGCCGGGATGCATATGCAGGGCATGACGCACGCCGCCGATCGGAGCGCGATCGTCCGGCAGCAGACGCCGCTGCACCTCGCGTGCGCGTTCGAGGTCCGCGGCGAGGATCGCGCCGGCGCGCTCGGCGCCGCGGCGGCGCAGATTCGACAACGCCAGCGCTGCCATGCGCGCCAGTGCATGCACGAAGGTCGGCGCATCGGTGTGTCCGCGCCGCGCGGCGCGATGGGAGTCGAGGTAGAGAAACGCCACGGCCCGCCCGTCGAGCAGCAAGGGCGCGCACAGGGCACGCCGCAGCGGGCGTTCGGAAGAATTGCTGCCCGGCGCATCCGCGTTCACGTCGATGCGCGCGACCTCGCCGCTCTCGGCGGATGCAATCAGCGAGCGGCTGAAGCGAAATGCCGCGTCGTTCGCGCCGGTGACCGGCCGCAGGCTGCGTAGAACGAGTTCGCCTTCGTCTCGCCACAGCACCGCCGCACGCAGGTAGCCGGAGCCGAGCAGCGCGTGCTCGGCGAGCGCGTCCGCCAGTGCCTGCTCGTCGCCGGCCGCGGCGACTTCGCCGGCACAGCGCAGCAACAGCTCGAGGCGCTGCTCGGCAAGGCTGCCGAGCTGACCGACGACGTCGACCCGGGTATGGTCGGTCTCGGCCGCGGCAATGCCAGCAATGCCGGGCATCGTGTTGCCGATGCGGAAGCGCCAGGGTCCGATCGCGAATACGTCGCCGGCATGCAGCGCCGCGGGCGTGTTCGGCGCCAGCGGCAATTCGTTCAGCAGGGTGCCGAGCTGGCTGCGACAGTCGCGCAATGTCCAGCCGCTATCGTCGGCGGCGATCAGCGCGTGCTGGCGCGATACGCTCGGCTCGGCCAGCTCCAGCTGACAGGTCTCGGCGCGTCCGATGCGAAACTCATCGGCGACGCGCCAGCGCTGTTGCGGCAGGGCAGGTCCGTCGACCCATTCGAGTTCGAAAGCGTGCGGCATGGGTCGAGCCTGTGTGTACAAGTGTGAATTTTTGGATAACGAGGCTAGCCCGGCGCGCCCAGACGTGCTGCGGACGCGTCGCAGCGGGTCGCTGAACGGTCCTCGCAATTGCGCGCGCGTCCCGTGCAGATTATCGTGGCTGCATCGAGTCGTTCACGCCGCCGGATTCAACCGCGGTTTTCCGGATGACCCCGATGCCTGGTCTGGTTCGTTTGGTCGAGCGCGATAGGCGGGTGCGCTTGATGTACGATTGTCTTCGTTCTTTGTCGGAGGTTTGCAGTCATGCGGAAACAATGGATCGCGGTCGTCGCCGCGCTGGTCATTCTCAGCGGTTGCAATTCCGCGAACCAGGGCGCGCCGGGCGCGAACGGCAAGGACGGTACGCCGGCGGCACCGGCGATCGCGCCAGGCACGACGATCAACGGTACGGTCACCTTCCACGACCAGATACCGATCGCGCCGGGCTCGAAGCTCGATGTCAAGCTGGTCGACATCGCGCAGCCGGAAATCTCGATCGCGGAGAAGGTCTTCGACGTCGGCGGCCCGCCGCCGTTCAATTTCGCGCTCGATTTCGACGCGGCGAAGATTGCCGCGACGCGCACCTATGTGATCAATGCGCTGCTGACCGATGGCCCGCGCCGCTTCGTGCCGGCGTTGAATTCGCCCGTGCTGACGCATGGCGCCAATACGACCGTGCAGGTCGTGCTGAATGCCGAGGCGACGCCTGCCGAGAAGTTGAAGGAGGAGTACAAGACCCTGCAGTCGCACATCGGCGGCATGAAGAAGGTCGCCGGCACCTACACCACCGATGATGCCTCGATCGGCTGGGATGCGTTCGCCGAAGGCGGCAACGTGCGCTACATCCGCGTCAACACCGAGTTCGACAAGGGCGGCCGCAACGCCGTGTACTACGCGTTCAAAAACGACAAGCCGATGGTCATCCAGCAGAAAGGCGGCGCGACCGTCGGCTGGGGCGACAACGGCGAGGTGCTGTGGAACGAGAAGACCGGCGGCGGCACGCTCGCCGACGGCGAGATCAAGGCGCTCGTGGATACGGCCAACAAGGCACTGCAGATGGCGCAGGAAAAGGTCGACGCGACCAAGCGCAAGTAATCTGAAAGCCCGTTCTGATGCGGGTGCGCTGCGTCGGCGCGGCGCACCCGCCTCGTTTCCGGGCGCTGCGTTCATTCGCGCTCGCCGACGATCAGCGGGAACAGCAGCGGCAGCAGGTTCAGCGCGATCAGCGTCGCCGAGACGATGCCGCCGACGATGACGACCGCGAACGGTCGTTGCGTCTCCGAACCGATGCCGTGCGACAGCGCGGCCGGCAGCAAGCCGAAACCGGCCATCAACGCGGTCATCAGGATCGGGCGCAGGCGTTGGGTCGCGCCCTCGATGACGGCTTCGCTCATCGCCAGGCCTTGCCGCTGCAGCGCGATGATCTGCTCGACCATGATCACGCCGTTCTGCACCGAGATGCCGGCCACCGCGATGAAGCCGACCGCGGCCGAGATCGACAGGTGCAGGCCGGCCAGAGCGAGTCCGGCCAGGCCGCCGATCAGCGTGAACGGCACGGTCGCGAGGATCAGCAGCGCCTTGCGGATCGAACGGAACATCCAGAACAGCAGGACGAAGATGCCGACCAGGGATAGCGGCACGATCACGGCGAGACGTGCGGTCGCACGCTTCTGGTTCTCGAACTGGCCGCCCCAGGCAATGCGGTAACCCGGCGGCAGTTTGACTTCGGCGGCGACGCGGCGCATCGCCTCGTCGACGAAACTGCCCTGGTCGCGACCGAGCACGTTGGCCTTGACCGCGGCGATGCGGCTGCCGGACTCGCGCATCACGCGCGCGGCGCCCTGGCGCACTTCGATCTGCGCGACCTCCCCGAGCGGCACGACGCCGGCGCCGCCCGCCAACGTCACCGGCAACTCGGCGGCCTTTTCGACGGAATCGCGGTACGGCGCGGCCAGGCGCAGGGTGACGTCGAAAATGCGGTCTCCCTCGTAGAAGCTGCCGGCGGTCGCACCGCCGAGCGCGGTCGCGACGGTCGTGGCCGCATCGTTGACGTTGATGCCGTAACGCGCGAGCGCGGCGCGGTCGAGCGCGATATCGAGCTCGGTCTGTCCGCCGATCTCGATCTCCTCGACATCGGCAGCGCCCGGCACGCTGCGCAGCACCTCGGCGATTTCGCGGCTCTTCGTCGCCAGCACATCGAGATCGCGGCCGAACACCTTGACCGCGATCTCGCCCTTGACGCCGGACAGCGCTTCTTCGACGTTGTCCTCGATGTACTGCGAGAAATTCGTCGGCACGCCCGGCATCGCATGGATTTTCTTTTCCATGTCGCGCACCAGGGCTTCCTTGTCCGCGAAGCGCCACACGTCGAGCGGCTTCAGATCGGCCATGATCTCGATATTGTTCGGACCTTTCGGGTCGGTGCCGTCGTCGGGCCGGCCACTCTGGCTGATCACCGAGGCGACCTCCGGATGGGACAGCAGGATCGTGCGGATGCGCTGCTCGATCTCCTTGGTCTTGACCAGCGCGGTCGACGGCGGCAGGTCGATCGTCAGCCAGATGTTGCCCTCGTCGAGCTTGGGCAGAAATTCGCTGCCGAGCAGCGGTGCGAGCGCGAGCGCGAGCACCAGCAGCGCGATCGCCGAACCGATGACCAGGCGCGGATGCCGCGCCCAGCGCGCCAGATCGGTGCGATAGCGCTGCTGCAGGCGCTCCATCCAGCCACTGTGGCGTTCTTCCATGCCGGGATTTCGCACGGCCCACGACAGCAGCGCAGGCACGAAGGTCAGGGTGAAAACTACCGCGCCGAGCAGGGCGAACGCCAGCGTCATCGCCATCGGCGCGAAGATCTTTCCCTCCACGCGCTGGAAGGTGAAGATCGGAAGGAACGCGAGGATCAGGATCGCCTTCGAGAAGATCACCGGCTCGGCCAGCGTCGTCGTGGTCTGTTGCAGGGCGCCGAGGCGTGTCGCCGGACCGGCCTGCGCATGCGCGGCTTCCAGCGCGAGCCGCACCATCAGCGCCTCGACCAGCACCACGGCGCTGTCGATGATGATGCCGAAGTCGACCGCGCCTAGCGAGATCAGGTTCGCATCGACGCCGCGCAGATGCATCAGCAGGAATGCAGTCAGCAGCGCCAGCGGAATCACGCAGGCGACGATCAGCGCGGCGCGCCAGCTGCGCAGGAACACCAGCAGCACCGCAATCACGAGGACGGCGCCGGTCGCTAGGTTCTCGCTGACCGTGTCGACGGTGTGGTTGACCAGCTCGGTTCGATCGTAGATTGGATGGATCTTCACGCCGGGTGGCAACTGCGCCTGCAGATCGGCGATGCATGACTTCAACGCGGAGATGACCTTGGCCGGGTCCTCGCCCTTGGTCATCACGACGATGCCTTCGACGACGTCGTCCTTCTGGTCGTAGCCGACGATGCCGGCGCGCTGACGCGCGCCCGTCACCGCCTCGCCGATGTCGCGCACGAGGATCGGCTGGCCATCGTGCACGGCAACAGGCACGCGGCCGATATCCTCGGCACTCTTGAACAGCCCGATCGCGCGCACCACCAGATCCTCGTCGCCGCGCTTGAGCAAGCCGCCGCCGGCATTGGACGAATTGGCCTGCAGCGCCTGCGCGACCTGCTCCAGCGAGACGCCGAACTTGCGCAGCAAATTCGGATCCACGCGCACCTGGTATTCGCGGATCGCGCCACCGAAGCCGTTGATGTCGGCGACGCCCGGCACCTGGCGCAGGCCGGGTTCGATCTGCCAGTCTTCGATCGCGCGCACTTCGTCGAGCGGCATCGACGCCGGCGCTTCGACCAGGTAGCGATAGATCTCGCCGACTGCGGTCGACAACGGCCCCAGCGTCGGCTGCACGCCGGCCGGCAGGGTGATGCCGGAAAGTTTCTCCAGCACCTGCGTACGCGCGAAGTAGTCGTCGGTGCCGTCGGCAAATGTCAGCGTGACCACCGACAAGCCGGTCATCGAGACCGAGCGCAGCTGGGTCAGTTTCGGCACGCTGTACATCGTGCGCTCGATCGGCAAGGTCACCGCGCGTTCGACTTCTTCGGGTGCCTGTCCGGCGACCAGCGTGATGATCTGTACCTGCACGTCCTGCACGTCGGGGAATGCCTGCACCGGCAGTTCCGAGAAGGCATACAGCCCGGCGATCGCGATCATCAGCGTGATCGCAACGACGAACACGCGCTGCTTCAACGCGAACCCGATCAACGATTTCATGCCGGGCGGCCGTCCTTGCGCGGTGCGGAAAACCCAGACGACGCCGCGCTCACTCCGCCTGCCCCAGCTCGGCATTCAGCAGCACGGCACCGCGCGTGACGACGCGCTCGCCCGGCTGGATGCCGGCACTCACGAAGGCGTGCTGCTCGCCGACGACGCCGAGCGCGAGCTCGCGCCGCTTCAATACGCCGGGCGACTCCTCGACGAACGCGTAGTGATGCAAGCCGATGCTGACCAGGGCCGAATTCGGCACTGCGACCTGTTTGCCGGCGTCGTCGGCGAGCGGACTGACGCGCGCGAACAGCTCGGGTTTCAAAGCCGCATCGCTGTCGTCGAGCGCGACGCGCACGCCGATGCGCCGCGTCGCCGGATCGAGCGCGGCGCCGATCAGGCTGATATGGCCTTCGAAGTGGCGCTGCGTGAAACCATCGACATCGACGCGCGCGGCCTGGCCGATGTGAATCTTGCCAAGTTCCTGTTCGGCGAGTTCGAAGCTGACCCAGAGCCGGGTCGGATCGGTGATCACGAATAGCGGCGCGGGCGCATCCGGGCGTACCTGCATGCCGGGATTGATGGCGCGATCGACGACCACGCCGGCGATCGGTGCGCGCAGGGCGTAGCGCGCATTGCTGCCCGACGGCTCGAGGTTCTTCAGTACGCTGTCGGCACGCTCGAGTTCGGCCCCGGTCTGCGCGAGATCGTCCTGCGCGCCTTCCAGATCCTTGCGTGCGAGCACGCCGAGCTCGGTCAGCGCTTGTGTGCGCTCGAGCGCCTTGCGCTTCAGCGCAAAATCCGCCTGCGCCTTGCGCGCATCCGCGCGCGCTTGCGCAAAGTCCGGCGAGTCGAGCCAGGCGAGCACGTCGCCGGCCTTGACGGCGCTGCCCGGCGCCGCGACCAGTTCGTTGACGCGGCCGAGCACCGGCGAAACGATGCGGACGGTGTGATCCTCGTCGAACGCGAGCTTGCCCGGCAGCGCATCCAACGCCGGCGCAGCCAAAGCTTGGGCGGGTTCGATGTCGAGATAGCTCAGCTGCTCGGCGCCGGGCGCATAGCGCAAGGTATCGCTCGGCGCCATCTGCACGGAAGCGAGCGGAGCCGCGATGGCCGAGCGCGACGCGACACGCCAGGCGAGCGTGCCGAGCAGAAGCAGGAGGACGGCGGCAATACTGAGCAGCAGCGTATGTTTCTTCATGGCGAGGACGCGATCATGGGTGCGGCGGCGGCAAGGGCGGCGAGCGCTTCGGCGAAATCCGCGCGCGCGTCGGTGGCTTCGTCTTCGACGGCCTTGAGATCGCGGCGCGCATCGAGCAGCTCGGCGAGTGCGAGGCCGCCGCGCGCGTAGGCGGCCTCGGCCGTCTGCTCGGCGCGGCGCGCTCGTTCGACCAGATCGCTGTCGTAGCGGTGCACGCGTGCATTCGCACTGCGCGCGTCGTCGACCGCGCGGCCGAGATCGGCGAGCGCACGCGTTCTGGCGCGTGCGAGCAATGCGTTCGCGGCGTCGAGATCGGCATTCGCGCGCTCGATCTCGCCGTCGTAGTGGCTGCCGGTGAACAACGGCACCGATACGCCGAAGCCGACCATCGAATGGCCGAAGGGCGTCGGGTTGTGTTCGTAGTTTCCGCTCACGGTGATGTCGCGCGCGCGCTGCGCATGGGCCAGGTCGAGTGCCGCCTGCGCCGCAGCGATGCGCTGTCTGGCCGCCTGGACGTCCGGCCGGTCATCCAGTGCTGCGTCGGTCGCCGGTGTGACGAAGCCCGGGCCGGGCCATTCGTCGACCGCGTCCAGCGCCGCGCTTTGCGCACCGGTATCGAGCAATGCGGCGAGCGCGACGCGCGCATCGTCGCGGGCGCCCTCGGCGTCGTCGACGCCGTTGTCGGCCTCGGCCGCACCAATACGCAGACGCTCGACATCGAGCGCCGCGATGTCGCCGTGCTTCAGGCGCACCTCCGCGGCGTCCAGTGCGCGCTGTTCGATCGCAGCCTGCGCATGCGCCGAATCGCACTTCTCCTGCGCACGCTTCAGTTCCCAGTACGCTTGCGTCACCGCGAATCGCTCCTGGCGCAGCGTGTCCGCGTAATCGGAGTGCGTGGCGTCCAGATTCGCTTCGGCAAGCGCGATGCGACGACGACGTTTGCCGCCGCGTTCGAACGGCTGCTCGACGCTGACGATCGTGTCGAACGATTTGTCCCACAGCGAGCCTGGCCCGTTGTGCCCGGCCGTATTGATCTTCGAGGTGCCGTAGCTCAGCGTCGCGTTCGGCCGTTCCGCGGCAGTGGTGCGGTCCGCGCTCGCCTGATCCACGGCCGTCTGCGCGACGGCGACGTTCGGATCGTGCTCACGCATGCGCTCGAGCGCGCGCTGCAGCGTCAATGGCGCGTCCTCCCGAGCGCCGGTTTCGGCGCCAGCGTCAACGCCGGCCAGCGCGGCGACGAGTGCCGTCAGCCAGATGACGATCTGTCGAGGATGGCTCATGCTCGTGATCCGCACGTGCGAAAAGGAATGGATGGAAAGACGGCTGTCCGGTTCACGCGGTGGCGCGCAAGGAAACCGGTGGCTCGTCGACGCGGCAGCACTCTAATCGCGCACGCTTTCGGCGACCTTACAATCCGCAGGGACGCATGCCGCAGTACAGCGGCGGTTAATTCCGCGCGCGCTCCCGCGCTTGGCGCTCGCGGGCTTGCGCCGATGGGAAGGAGCGGGAATCAGCTAAGCGCCGTGTCGCTTCTGGACGCCGGGCAAAAGAAAAGGCGGCCCACCTGGGGAGTATGGGCCGCCCTGGACGGTCACGCTGAGGCTTCCCTGGGGAAAGAAGCGATCGTGGATGCGCGCCGCAGAGAAAGCTTACCCGCGCAAGGCTTTCAACAACCTGACAAAAGCCGGCGCGATTGTCAGCGCGGCGTTAACGTCATGCTGCGGTTCGAAGACAACGCCGGCGACATGCGTGCGCGGAATCGCCGCGGCTAAACGCGGCGCGGAAACGCGATGCGCACACGGGTGCCGTGCCCGCCGGGGCCTGCGCTGATGGACAACGTCGCTTCGTGCGCGCGCGCGATCTCCTCGACGATCGCGAGGCCTAGGCCGCAGCCGTTGCCGCGCGATCCGGGCAGCCGGTAGAAGCGTTCGCGCACGCGCGCATGCTCTTCGGCCGGGATGCCGGGACCGTCGTCCTCGACCTCGAGGAATGCGCCGCTGCCGACACGGCCGCAGCGCACGGTGACGTTGCCGCCGGACGGCGTATAGCTGAGCGCATTGTCGATCAGGTTCGCCAGCAGTTCGCGCAGCAGCCAGGCACTGCCGAACACGCGCACCGACTGCGTATCCGCGCCGAGATCGATCTGCGCGGCGAGCGAACGGTCGAGGTGATCGGCGACGCCGTCGCCGGCGAGCGCGGCCAGATCGACTTCATGGAACTGGTCCTGCGTGTTCGCGGTCGGCTCCGCGCGTGCGAGCGCAAGCAGCTGGTTGGCGGTATGCGCGAGGCGACGGCTGCCCTGATGCAGATCGAGCAGCTGCTCGCGGATCGCGCCGCCGGCCGGATCGCGCGCGAGCAGTTCGAGCTGGGCGATGATGCCGGTCAGCGGCGTGCGCAGCTGATGGGCGGCGTTGGCCAGAAACTGCTGCTGCGAGTGCGCTGCCGCGCGCACGGTGTCGAACAGATTGTTCAACGCGTTGACCAGCGGCTGCACCTCGATCGGCACCGGCGCATCCAGCGGCGCGAGGTCGCGCGCGGAGCGCTGGCGGATCTGCGCACCGAGCTCGCGCAGCGGGCGCAGACCGTAGCGCACGCCGAGCCAGACCAGCAGCAAGGTGCCGGCGAGCTGCAGCAGATCGGTCAGCACGATCGAAGTCAGGATGCGCGTGGTGGCGGCGACCCGCTTGCGCGTGGTCTCGGCGATCGCGATCGTGACGGCCGCATTGCCGACGCGCGTCGCGTAGCTGCCGATGCGGATCGGCTCGCCGCGGAACTGGATGTCGCGGAACGAGGGATTGTCGCCGCGCGGCGGATCGGTCGGCAGGTCGCCGTCGCCGCTGACCAGGGCGCCGTCGGCGCCGCGTACGGCGTAGTAGATCGAATCGACACTGTCGGCGCGCAGCACGGCGACCGCCTGTGGCGGCAGGTCCGCATCGATGCGGCCGTTGCCGTCCTCGTCGCGCAGGTGCGCGGCGATGGCGAGCGCATCCTCGCGCAACGCGCGATCGTAGGCGGTGCGGATCGGCGAGGTGCCGCTGAGATAGTCGATGAAGACGCCGAGGCCGAGCAGCAGCGACAGCGGTGCCAGCAGCAGGAGCAGCAGGCGGCGCCGGATCGAAGGCGTCCCCTCAGCTGGCTGCATCGTCGAGCCGGTAGCCGAGACCGCGCACCGTGCGGATAGGCGTCGCGCCGCCGAGCTTGGTGCGCAGACGCGAGACATACACTTCGATCGCGTTCGCGCCGATTTCCTCGTCCCAGCTGGCGATCGCCTGCACCAGGCGTTCCTTCGCGACGACGCGGCCGACGTTCAATGCGAGGCATTCGAGCACGGCCCATTCGCGTCGCGTCAGATTGACCGCGACGCCATCGACCTCGACGCGGTGCGCGCCGAGTTCCAGACGCAGCGGCCCGATCACCAGATCGGAATTGGTCGCCGAACGGCTGCGCCGGATCAGCGCGCGGCAGCGTGCGATCAGTTCGGGCAGCTCGAACGGCTTGACCAGATAATCGTCGGCGCCGAGATCGAGCGCGCTGACGCGGTCGGCGAGCGCATCGCGCGCAGTCAGGATCAGCACCGGCAGTGCCGTGCCGGTGCGGCGCATGCGCTGCAGCAGGGTCAGGCCGTCCGCACCGGGCAGACCGATGTCGACCACGGCGAGATCGAAGCTCTCGCTTTCCATCGCGCTGGTCGCCTGCTCGGCCGAGCCGACGTGATCGACCGCATAGCCGGCCTTCGTCAGGCCGCGCCGGATCGCATCGGCGACCAGGGCGTCGTCTTCGACGACGAGGATGCGCATGCTCGTCGCTCAGGCAACGCGGCGCGCGCCGCGCTTCAAATGGATCAGCAGCAGCGACACCGCCGCCGGTGTGACGCCGGAAATGCGTCGCGCCTGTGCGATCGTCTGCGGGCGTACGTGCTTGAGCTTCGCCAGCACTTCGGCGGACAAGCCGCGCACCGTGTCGTAATCGAACGCGGCCGGAATCGTGCTGTCGTCATGCCGGCGATTGCGTTCGATCTCCTCCTGCTGGCGTTCGAGATAGCCTGCATATTTGGTCGTCACCTCGACCTGCTCGGCGACGCGGGCGTCGTCGACGCCCGGCGCGACACCGTCGACGTCGACGAGGTCGCGATAGAACACCTCCGGCCGGCGCAGCAGATCCAGCGCGGTCGTCTCGCGCGACAGCGCGATGCCGAGGCGCTGCTCGACGGCGCGCCCGAGCGCGTTGGCCGGCGACGCCCACAGCCCGCGCAGGCGCTCGGTCTCCTGCGCGATGATGTCGCGCTTGCGGCGCAGTGCGTCGTGGCGATCGGCGGGCACGCAGCCGAGCGCGTAGCCGCGTTCGGTCAGGCGCAGGTCCGCATTGTCTTCGCGCAGGTGCAGACGGTATTCCGCACGCGAGGTGAACATGCGATACGGCTCGGTCGTACCGTTGCTGACGAGGTCGTCGATCAGCACGCCGATGTAGGCTTCGTCGCGGCGCGGCGTCCACGCGTCCTGGTCCTGTGTCGCGCGTGCCGCGTTGAGGCCGGCGATAAGGCCTTGCGCGGCGGCTTCTTCGTAGCCGGTCGTGCCGTTGATCTGGCCGGCGAAATACAAGCCCTGCAGATGCTTCGTCTCCAGCGAGGGCTGGAGTCCGCGCGGATCGAAATAATCGTATTCGATCGCGTAGCCCGGTCGCGTGATGTGGGCGTTCTCCAATCCGCGGATCGAGCGTACGAGGTCCAGCTGCACGTCGAACGGCAGCGAGGTCGAAATCCCGTTCGGATAAATCTCGCAGGTTTCCAGACCCTCGGGCTCGATGAAGATCTGATGCGAACTCTTCTCGGCGAAGCGCACGACTTTGTCCTCGATCGACGGACAGTAGCGCGGCCCGGTGCCTTCGATGACCCCGCCGTACAGCGGCGAGCGGTCGAGCGCGCCACGGATGATCTCGTGCGTGCGTTCCGAGGTGTGGGTGATCCAGCAACTGACCTGGCGCGGATGGTCGGCGCTCGCGCCGAGGTACGAGAACACCGGGGCCGGATCGTCGCCCGGCTGTTCCTCGAGCTGTGCATAGTCGATCGAGCGACCGTCGAGGCGCGGCGGCGTGCCTGTCTTCAGACGGCCGACACCGAGCGGCAGTTCGCGCAGCGTCTCGGCAAGCTTCAGCGCAGGCGGGTCGCCGGCACGGCCGCCGGCGTACTGGCTCATGCCGACATGGATCTTGCCGGCGAGGAAGGTGCCGGCCGTCAGCACGACCGCGCGTGCGCGAAACCTCAGGCCAGCCTGGGTGATGACGCCGCCGATGCGCCCGCCTTCGATCAAGAGACCGTCGACGGCCTGCTGGAACAGGTCGAGCCCGGCTTGTGTCTCGACGCGACGACGAATGGCCGCTTTGTACAGAACGCGATCGGCCTGGCAGCGCGTCGCACGCACGGCCGGCCCTTTGGATGCATTCAAGGTACGCCACTGGATGCCGGCGCGATCCGCCGCCCAGGCCATGACGCCGCCGAGCGCATCGATCTCGCGCACCAGATGACCCTTGCCGATGCCGCCGATGGCCGGGTTGCAGCTCATCTGGCCGATCGTTTCGATGTTGTGGGTCAGCAGCAAGGTGCGCGCACCCGTGCGCGCGCTGGCCAGCGCAGCCTCGGTGCCGGCATGGCCACCACCAATCACGATGACGTCGTATTCGTACATGACAGGCTCGGTTCGTGCGCAAGGACGCAGACGTGGCGATGACAACTGGGAGGCCACGAAAGTCGCATTCTAGCAAGGCCCCGCCTCGATGCTGGCACGGAACCTGCTCCAAGCGGCCTACTCCCACCGGCGCGCGGCGTATGCGAGCACGTCGAGCACCGGAATTCAGGGGCCGGTCTGCGTCGGTGGGAGTTCTCTTTCAGTCGCGCAGACCTGCGCAAATTCCTCGATGCGTTGGATACGTGGCTGCGCGCCGCCGTTTCGCGGGCCAGGCCTCCGCCTGCCATGACCGTCCCGCCTCATGTCTGCGTCGCATGCCGCGCCGACACGAGGCTGGCGCCCGGAGATCGTAGGAACAGGGGGAATCCAAGAGGACCTGATTACCGGGCGCCAGTGAGCGCGAAATCCACTGCCGTGCGCGCCGCCGGCGACGGCCACCCGCGGCGCGAACGCGTCCGACTGACAGACTGTGACGTTGTTCGCGAAATCCTGTCGTCGCACGCGACGCCTTTGCGAGGCCGGTCAGATTCCGACGAGCCGTGTCGGCGTGGACTCGATCATGCGCACAGGATCGGCCCGGCGCAACGAAACAACGGCCAAAGACACGATTCGTTACCGCTGGCACGCTGCTTGCTCTGCATTGTTCACGGGAATCCAGGAGCCGACTGCCATGAACAACATCGCCACTTCCAGCTTCAATCCACTGTTTCTGCGCCACGACCTCATGATCGAACTTGGCCGCCTGGAAATGGCGATCGACGACGCCCGCACGCAAGCGGCGGCGAACGACACGGTCGGACAGCTCGAAACCCGCTGCGCACGCATCAACGAAGCGCTGGCCAAGCTGCCGGCCTGATCGCGCAAACCGCTGGGGAACGAATACGATCGATGGGCCGCGCAGTGCGCGGCCTATTTTTTTTGCGAGGCGCAATGCTCAGCCGGCCAGGCTGCGCCCGACGATGTCGGCCAGATCCGGCGAACTGTCGCCGCGCGCCGCGATGCGGCGCAGTTCATGCTGCATCAGCGCGCGGCGCACCGGTTCGTAGCGGCGCCAGGGGCCGAAAGCGGTCGCCAGCCGCGCCGAGACCTGCGGCGTGATCGCATCGAGGCGGATGATCGCGTCGGCGACGAGGCGATAGCCGGCGCCGTCGGCGTGATGGAACACGCGCGGATTGCGCAAGGCGAAGGCGCCCAGCAAGGCGTAGACATTGTTCGGATTGGTCCAGCGGAATGCCGCGTGCGCCGTCAGCGCTTCCACACGCGCCAGCGTGTCTGCATGCGCCTGCGTTGCCTGCAGCGAGAGCCATTTGTCGAGCACCAGCGCGTCCTTGGCATAGCGTTCGGCGAACGCGGCCGAGGCCTGCGCCGCGGCCGGCGCGCGGGCGCTCAACAGGCAGCCGAGCGCGGCCAGACGATCGGTCAGATTGCGCGCCTCGAGCGATTGCGCCTCGGCGAGGGCCAAGTGGCCCCGGTCGGCGCGGCACAGCGCGGCCAGGCACGCGCTGCGCAGGCGCCGGCGCGATTGGGCGGAAAGGTCGGTCGCGACATCGTCGGCCACGGTCAGGTCGCGATACAGCGCCAGCAGCGGCGTCGCCAGCGCGCGCGCCAGCCCCGATTCGATCGCTGCGCGTGCGCGATGGACCGCCTCGGGATCGATTTCGCGCAGGCCGTCGGCGAGCGACTGGGCATCGGCGACCGTGAGGATTTCGGCCGCCAGGGCCGGGTCGGCTGCCGCATCGCCGAGCGCGCCGGCCACGCACGTGGTCCAGGCGCCGAGCAGGTGCGGGTCCGGCTCGCCGGTCGCCAAGGTCTGCGCGAACAAGCGGCGTTCCAGCGCGTCGGCGGCGAACCAGCGGTTGAAGCCGTCGTCGTCGTGGCGCACTTGCAGCGCGAGGTCGGTCGCGTCCGCGTTCCAGGACAGGCGCACCGGCGCGGAATAGCCGCGCAACAGTGAAGCCACCGGCCGCGCGGCGACATCGACGAAGCGGAACGTCGCCTGCTGCGCGTTCAGCGTCAGCACGCGTTCGCGGGCCGATGACGCCGCTTCGCCATCGAGCCGCAACGGCAGCGCCGCGCCGCCCGCATCGAACAGCGCCAGCGCGACCGGGATCGGCAATGCCTGCTTGCGCGGCTGGTTCGGTGTCGGCGCCGTGCGTTGGCTCAAGCTGAGCTCGTAGGTCCGCGCACGCGCGTCGTAGCGCGCACTCGCCTCGAGCTCGGG
>Ga0247776_10000023_pt1 | contig 69708 bp, 69 predicted proteins | sample UWRJL199509C5_FD_179912 | JGI IMG/M metagenome (GOLD analysis project Ga0247776, IMG submission 179912) | Plant litter microbial communities from Arlington Agricultural Research Station in Wisconsin, United States - UWRJ-L199-509C-5 | ecosystem: Environmental > Terrestrial > Plant litter >...
AGATCATGGCCAAGGCAGCCGGTCGCCGCATCGAATCGAGCCGCCTCGACGAAAAATACCTGCTGCCGTACGAGGACATCGGCGAGGCGATCTTCCAGGGCGAGTTCGCCCTGTTGCAGGATCAGGTCGCGCCCGAACGCCGCGCGTCGGCGCGCAAGCGCCTGGAATGCTATGTCGGCAGCGCGCCAGGCTGCACGCCGCTGACGAAACTCGCCGAAGCCTTGTTCGCGGCCAAGACGGCGGATACGAAACTGCTCGGGCCTTACAAGGCGGAGGTCGAGCAGAATATCGCCAACGGCACGCGCTACGTCGAGGGCGTGCGCAAGCTCTACGCGAACTACAAGATCGACGACGCCGGCCCCGCATTGGATGCGCTGCAGAAGCAGTTGGAAGAGCACGCCGCATGGGTCAAGGCGACCGTGCTGGCGCGCGCGCGCACCGATTTCCGCCTGCCGCCGGAACTGTATGCGAACAACCTCAGGGACGTCGGCCTCGACATCACGCCGCAGGAGCTGATCCAGCGCGCCAAGGTCGAGTTCATGGAAACGCGCGCGCAGATGCAGACGCTGGCGCCGATCGTCGCCAAGGCCGAAGGCATCGATGCGCGCGATTATCGCGACGTGCTGAAGGCTCTCAAGAAACAGCAGCTCGACGCAACCTCGATCGAGCCGTACTACCACGACACGATCGGCAAGATCGAAGCGATCATCCGCGAGCAGGCACTGGTCAGCCTGCCGCAGCGCGAAATGATCATGCGTCTGGCCTCGGAAGCCGAAAGCGCCTCGCAGCCCGCACCGCATATGCAGGCGCCGCCGATGATCAACAACCGCGGCGAACGCGGCAGCTTCATTCTGCCGCTCGGCAATCCGCCGAGCGGCAGCGGCAACAGCGAGGTCTACGACGACTTCACCTGCAAAGCCTGCGCGTGGACGCTGACCGCGCACGAAGGCCGACCCGGCCACGAACTGCAGTTTTCCGCGATGGTCGAGCACGGCGTTTCGCTGGCGCGCTCGCTGTTCGCGCGCAACAGCGTCAACACCGAAGGCTGGGCGCTCTATTCCGAATACATGATGCTGCCGTTCGAGCCGCCGGCCGGCCAGATGATCGCGCTGCAGATGCGCCTGCAGCGCGCGGCACGCGCGATCCTCGATCCGATGCTGAACCTAGGGCTGATCACGCGCGAGCGCGCACACGACGTGATGATCGATGACGTCGGCTTGTCCGAAGCCCTGACGCGCGAGGAACTCGACCGCTTCACGTTCCGCATGCCGGGGCAGGCGACCGCGTACTTCTACGGCTATATTCGCCTGCTCGAACTGCGTTCGCACGTCGAGCTGGTGCAAGGCAACGCGTTCGACTTGAAGGCATTGAACGATTTCATCATCGGCCAGGGCGTGCTGCCGCCGGATCAGCTCGCCGAAGCGGTGGACGCGCGGTTCTTGAATCTTTCAGCGGAAAAGAAGGCGCCGTGAGCCATCGCCCGGAGTCGAGCGCGCGACCGTGGCGGAGCTTTCCTCGAGACAGCGAACGTGCGATCGGGCGCAGCGATCGGCGAGCATGCACAATAAAGACCTGATCCGGACGAGTCGCTGCGCGCAGCTCGATGGCCGCAGCGCCGACCATGTTTCGAGTCGGAGGCGAGGTTCCCGCACGGCGTAAACCGCATGGACGCCGCAATCGCTCAACGTCGTTGCGCCAAACGTGCAGCATGGACTGCTGCATGGCTTCTTCTCGTGGCGGCGATCATCGATTTTCTGTTGCTCGCCTATCGCAAGTACGGACACGTCGATGCCGATGCCTACAGCATCTTCTGGGCGCGGCGCGGGTGGCTGTGGGCGCACCTTGGCGGCGGAACGCTGACGCTGCTGCTCGGCCCGTTTCAATTCCTGCCCCGGCTTCGGACAGCTTTTCCGTGGGTCCATCGCTGGACCGGCAGGCTCTACCTGCTGGCCGTGCTGATCGCCTGTGCGGGCGCGGCGGGCTTGATCGCAACGACACCGGGTGGTGTCGGGCTGCAGGTCGCCTTTGCCGTCACCGAACTCGCCTGGCTGTTCACGGCGCTGATGGGGTTCATTGCGATTCGTGGCAAGCAGCCGCACATCCACCGGCGATGGATGCTGCGCAACTACATCATCACCTTCGTCTTCGTCACGTTTCGGGCAGCCACGCTGATACCGGGTGTGATGGGCCTCGCGCCGCCTTCCGTGATGATTCCGACGCTGCTTTGGCTGAGCTGGGTCGTGCCGCTTCTCGCCTATGAAATCTCAATCGGCATGCGGCGTCGGCGCGCAGGCCGCATTCTCACCGCTGCCGATTGATCATCGCGCGGCGCGCAATTCCATCAGCGGCGATCCTTGCCGTCCCCCTCGATCGCCGCCTCGCGCAAATCGATTTCGTGCAGCACCTTCTCGTTCACGCCATTGTCGATCTTGCGTGCCAGGCGCAGGCGGCGGATGGCGACACGTTCAGCGCGCAGACCAACCATGCGCAGGCGGTTTTCGATGCGGGCGTCGCCCGGCGTTTCCACCAGCTGATCGCCTTCGCCGAGCTGCCGCAGGCGCCGCTGATACGCGCCGACGACGACGGCCGCGACCGCGGCCGGTATTGCGGCGCCGTGCGCTTCGCTGGCGCCGATCTTGGCGGCTTCGACTTCGATCGCCTGGATCGCCGCCTCGGCGGCGGCGACGCGTGCGACGCGTTCTTCCTCGGCCTCCGAGTCCTCCTCGACTTCCAGGCCCTTCAACAAATGCGGCAGCCCGATCGCGGCGGACAGCAGCGACAGCAGGATCACGGCGGCAGCCAGGAAGACCATCAAATCGCGCCCGGGAAACGGCGTGCCGTCGGCGAGCAGCAGCGGCACCGAGAGCACGCCGGCCAGGGTCACCGCGCCACGCACGCCGGCCAGCGCCATCGCAACCAGCAGTCGGCGCCGCGGCAGCTTGCCGCCGCGGCCGTGGCGACGCGCATGCAGATTGATCACGTGCACGGCGACCCAGCCCCAGGCAAAGCGCAGCAGCGCCAGGGCCAGCACGATGGCCAGCGCATAGAAGCCCAAGCGGGCGACGCCGCTCCAGGACGCAGTGGCGTACGCCTGCCCGATCGTCGAATGGAAGATCGCCGGCAGTTGCAGCCCGAGCAGGACGAAAATCAAGCCGTTGAAGACGAACTCGATCGTCTCCCACATGCCGTACAAACCGATCCTGGCTGCGGCCGCACGCTCCGGCGGGCCGCGCAGGTTCAACACGAAACCGGCGCCGACTGCGGCGAGAATGCCCGACACGTGCAGGTGCTCGGCCGCGAGGTACGCCGCGAACGGCAGCAGCAGGACCAGCACGTTCGGCGCCTGCTCCTCGACGCCCCAGACGATCAGCCTGCGCGCGATCAGCGACATCGCCATGCCGCACAAGCCACCGATCGCGAAGCCGCCGACCGAGACCACGACCAGGCCGAGCGTCGCCGCCGGGAGCGAGAACACACCGGTCAGCATCGCCGCGATGGCGACGTTGAACGTCGTGAGGCCGGACGCGTCGTTCATCAGCGCCTCGCCTTGCAGCAGATGCAGCAGGCGTTTCGGCATGCCGACGCGTTCGGTCAACGCGGATACGGCGACCGCGTCGGTCGGCGACAGGATCGCCGCGAGCGCGAACGCCGCGGCCTGCGGTATCGCCGGCAGCAGCCAGTGGATCAGCAAGCCGACCAGGCCGACCGTGAGCAGCACCAGGCCGAAAGCAAGCGCCAGCACACTGCCGCTGCTGGCGAAGAATTCGCGCTTCGGAATGCGGAAGCCATCGACGAACAGCAGCGGCGCGACGAACAGCAGCAGGAAGATGCTCGGATTCAACTCGATATGCAGCCCGAACACCGGCAGGCTGAGGACCGCGCCGATCAGGATCTGCGCGAACGGCAATGGTATGCGCAACGGCCGCACCAGCAGCGCGGACACGCCAACGCCGAGCAGCAGCACGAGGGTTTGCAGCATCAATGCCATGGCCGAGATCCGCGGAGGCGATGCCGGGATTTTACGGATCGGCGATCAGGCGTGTTTTCAATTGCGTATGGAACGCCGCGATGGCAGCGCGACCCTCGATGCGCGACCGCGCGGGTGGCTGTGCCGACCCGGTCGCCGAACGATGCCGCCCGCACGCATCCGGCCGATCGCAAAACGTGTGCCGTTTGAAGACGACGACGCCCGCGCAGGCGCGCCGGTTCGCCGAACGTGCCGGACGCGCCTGCGTCCACCGGAACGCATCTGCACACTTCCACTTTGGGACTTACCTCGCGCGCGTTTTTCCGCCAAAGTAGCGGCGCTCACACCATCGGGGGAAACGCGACATGATCTTGGGAATGACACCGTTGACGTTCGTGCACGTTCTGCTGAGCCTGATCGGAATCTTCACCGGCATCGTCGTGCTGTTCGGCATGCTGTCGGCGCATCGCCTGCCGGGTTGGACCCTCGTTTTCCTGACGACGACCATATTGACCAGCGTCACCGGTTTCTTTTTTCCGTTCGTCAAATTCATGCCTTCGCACGCGGTCGGCATCCTCTCGCTGTTCGTGCTGGCGTGGTCGCTGCTCGGGCTCTACACGTTCAACCTCGCCGGTGCATGGCGCTGGATCTACGTCGTCACGGCGGTCATCGGCCTGTACCTCAACGTGTTCGTGCTGGTGGCGCAGGGTTTCGCCAAGGTTCCGGCCCTGCACGCGCTCGCGCCGACGCAGGCGGAACCGCCGTTCGCGATCGCGCAAGGCATCGTGCTGGTCATCTTCCTGGTGTTCGGCTACCTGGCGGTGCGCCGGTTTCATCCGGTGGCGTTGCGCCGCTACTGATGCGAAGGCGGCCGCGCCTGCGCGGCAGGCGCGGCCGCCACGACGCAAAACGCAACGCACAGCTGCACGCCGACTCAGCAGCACCGTCGCCCGCCTCGCCCGCTCGCATCTCGTTCGCGCCTGCTCGTTGTAGCTGGCGGCGGGCGCGCTACACGTACTGCGCTTTCACGAACGGCGAAATCGGATCGCTGGCCGGAAAGGTTTCTTCGAGCGCTTCATCGAGCGCCTCGCTCGCAGCCTCGGGCGACGGCTCGCCCGGAACGGCTGCTGACGGCACATCGGCGGAATTCGAATTCATCAGGGTCTCCTTGCAAGGCCTTCCGTGCGGCGAGCGTTGCGAGTCAGCCGGACCAGGCCGACGTGCGGATGATGCTGCAGGAATTGCCACGATGGAAATGCGGCTGCTTGTCCGCGATCACGTCGGCCTTGACGTTGCCGAACGTTGTCTCCGGCTTGTGCCGGATGCCTTGGTAGAACGCCTCGATGAAGTCTTCCTTGAAATGCACGCTGCGCGGATGCGCAGCCACGACGGCTTCGCGCTCGGGTTCGCTGTAGTCGGCGTAGGTCAGTCCGAGCACGTCCATCTCGACGCCGGCGGTGACCAGCGCGACGACCGGGTGCATATGCTGGGGAATGCCCGGCGTCGTGTGCAACGCGATCGCAGTCCAGACCAGTTCTATGTCCAGGGGCGCAATACCGGGACCGCGCAGCAAATCGCGCGCCGCATTGGCGCCGTCCACTTCGAAGCACCCGTTCGCGCTCGCATGCCGCGGCGTCAGCCCCATGTCGTGAAACATCGCACCGGCATACAGCAGTTCCCTATCGGCAGCGAGACCGCGATGCTTGCCGGCGAGCGCGCCGAAGTAGTACACGCGGCTGGAATGGTTGAACAGCAGCGGGGATTCGGTGTCGCGCACGAGTTCGGTGATCTCGCGGACGAGCTGGCTGTCCGGAATCTCGATGCCTTCGCTCTGCAAGCTCACATGCCTTCTCCTGCAGCGGGTGTGCGCAAAGTGTGGGCCTCGCGTTACGCTGTCTGCAACGGACGCCAGACGTCTATTTCCGCCATTCTGTTGGGATAGCGGACACGAGCGACCCGCTGCGCATTACGAGAACGATCGCAATCCTGGCCACACCCGGCGTGCAACTGCTCGGTCTCCGGCCCGCTCGATGTGTTCGCCGAGGCGAACGCACAGGCGGGCGTCGAGGCGTAGCGCCTGCGCGTCGTCGGCAGTCGCGCCGGCGCCATTCGCAGTTGCTCCGGCGTGCGCCTGATGCCGGACATCGTGATCGGAGACGGCAAGCCCGAGCCGATCGACACGCTGCTCGTCGCCGGCTCGCCCGATGCCGCCGACGCGCAGCCGGACAGCCGTCTGCTCGGCTGGCTGCGCGCGGTCATTGCCGGCCTGCGCCGCTACGGCTCGCTCTGCGGCGGCGCGTTCCTGCTCGCACACGCCGGCCTGCTCGACCGCTGCCGCGTGACCACGCACTGGGGGGTAGCCGATCGTCTCGCGCAGGACTTTCCGGCCATCACGGTCGATGCGGACGCGATCCATATGTGCGATGGCCGCTTGCGCACCGCGGCCGCCGTCGCGGCGGGACTGGATCTTGCACTTGCGCTGGTGGAAGAAGACCTCGGCGATCGCACTGAAAGTCGCCGCGCAACTGGTTCTTCAAGCGGCCCGGCGGGCAGATGCAATTCAGCCGCAAGGGCGACGCGGCCATGGCCGGCCGCTCGGCCTTGCAGCAAGTGCAACGCTGGGTCGCCGCGAATCCGGTGGCCGATCACAGCGTGATGCATCTGGCCGAGCGCACGGGCCTCAGTCCGCGGCATTTCGCACGGCTGTTCCGTCACGAAGTCGGCACGACACCGGCCGCCTGGGTCGAGCAGGCGCGCGTGTCCGCGACGCGGCGTCTGCTCGAGTCCAGCCAGGCACCGAAGCAGGTCGCTGCGCGGTGCGGCTTCGCCGAGGGCCGACACGCTGCGGCGCGCTTTTCGTGCGCTGCGTCGGCGTGACGCCGGCGCACTACCGCAAAAGTTACGTCGGCCGCGCGGCGTGAGCCTTGCGTTCGGCGACGGCGGCAACGCGCCTACTTCAACGCTTCATCGAGAAACTGCAACGCGCGCGGCGATCCGGACTGGCTCAGCCAGAACAGCGCCTGCTTCTTGACCTCGCGCGGATAATCCCCGCGCAGCAGGCCGATCAGCGCGCCGTCGGCCTGGTCGTCCTTCAGTTGCGACATCGCGAATACGGCTTGTTCGCGCACGTCGGACGACTTTTCGGTACGCAGTGCGAAGGTGATGTCCGCCGCGGCGCGCGCATCGTCCATCTGCGCCATCCAGAACAGCGCCTGGCTGCGCACATGAGCGGACGGATCGGTCGACGAGATCTGCCGGATGCGCACATAACTGTCGCCGATGCGCGCCTGCGACAACACGAAGACTGCGTGGGCGCGCAGCTTCGGATCGCCATCGGTCGTCGCGAAATGCTCGACGAATTCGGCGCCTTCCGCACCGCGTGCCTGGCCGAGCCAGAACAGCGCCTGCTCGCGATCGTCGTTCGGCCGCGTCGGCGCGGCGCGCTCTAGCAAGGCCTTGGTCGCTGCGGCATCCGCATGATAGGCGAGCGCAGCCAGTGCGGAATCCTTGCGCTGACGGCCCGCCGTCTCCTCGTCGAGCCAGTCCGCGAGCAGCTTCACGCTTTGCGCCGGTTCGGCCGGAGCGATCCAGTGCACGGGTGTCGCGCTGCGCACGGCGCAGGATGCAGCGACTGCGCGCACGCGGTCGATATGGCCGCCGGCGACGTGCAGATAGACGGCGAGCTCGGCGGCGGCGCCACTCGGACTCGCATCGCCGCGTGAGCCGAAACTCCAGTTGCGGCTGTCGAGGTCGCACTGGCCGACTTGCAGCGATTCGGCGCGATCGTCGAAGCAGCACGGTTCGCCGACGCCGGCGACCAGCGGCACGCGATAGCCGGCCCAGCCGTCGGCGACGGCGACGTGCGAGGCGAGGCTCGTCCCGGCTGCGGCGCACGGCAGCGCGGCTGCCAGCAGCAGTACCCGAGAAGCGCTACGCAAGCTGCTCATGGCTTCTTCTCCGGCTTGTCGAGTTCGGCTTCGATCGCATCGATCGCCGTGTCGTCGCCCATCTGCATCAGCGTGCGCAGCAATGCCTTTTTTTCCTCGACGCTCTTCGCGTTGCGGTACAGATCGAGCACCGCGTCGCTGTCGCCGGTGATCAGCAGTCCCTGCAGCGTCGCGTCGCGCAACGCCGGCGTATCCGCTTTGGCGTAGATCTGCACCAGCGCCTGCTCGCCGCCGCGATCGCCGGCCACGCCGAGCGAGTGCAGCGCGGCGATACGGATGTCCTCACTCAGCTTCGCGTTGGCGGCAATCGCGGCCAATGCGTCGGCATTGCCGGCCACGCCGAGCGATTCGATGATCGCGCGCCGGCTGCCGCTGTCCTGGGTCGCATCGAACAACTGCCTGAGTTCGTCCGAGGCATCGAGCGCGCCGAGCGTCTGGATCGCCTTGCGGCGCACGCTCTCGTCGCTCTCGGTGCGAGCCGATGCGAGCACGAGGTCCTTGCGGTCGGCAACCAGCCAGGCCTCGATGATGCGATCCTTTTCGTGCGCGTCCTTGCTCGTCGCATACACCTCGCGCAATCGCTCTATCGCGCGCGCCTCGCCGCTGATGCCGAGCATGCGGATCGCTTCGTCGCGCATGTCCGGATCGCTCGAATTCTTCGTCGTGTCGATGACCACGTCCATCGCCTCGTCGCTGCCGAGCTGGCTCAGCACGAACAGCGCACGTTTCTTGATCTCGACCGAGCGCTGGCTCCGCAGGACTTTCTTCAGGATCGGCAGCGCGCGCTCGGGCGGCGCATTGAGCAGGCCTTCGACGGCGAGACCAGCCAGCTCGTCGTCCTTCATCGCGTCGGCGTCGACCTTCGCCGCGGCCGGGCGCGCCTGCTGCAGCAGCGCCTCGGCGTCTCTGCTCCAGCGGCTGTCCGGAAACTCGCGATGCAGGCGTTCGAGCACGTTCTTCGCCTCGACGCCGCGCTTGGCCTGCACCAGCGCATACGCCTCCCAGTACAACGCAGCATCGGCGCTCTTCGGTTCCTTGTCGCGCAACAGGCGTTCGAGCTCCTCGAAGCGCTTCAGCGCGCCGGACCAATCGGATTTCTTCAACGCCGCCTGGCCTTGCCAATACAGCTGGTTCGACGCCTTGTCGGCGGGCGCCATGTCGCCATCGCTGGCCGCGTGCGCAGCGTTCGCATCGAGTGCGAGTGCGAGTGCCATTGCCATTGCCAACACGGTCGCGTAGGTGCGTGTCATTGCCATCGTTGCTCCTTGATCCTCAGGTACGGCGGTCGCCGTTGCGATCCAGGCGCGCCTCGGTGGCGCGTACCTGGAACAGCAGGTCGGTGGCGTGCAAGTAATCGCGCAAGCCTTCGGAAGATTGGACGGCGCCCCCGTCCGCCTGGTTAGCAAGCGACATCAGCACCGGCTCGAGCTGGTGCAGGAAATCGGCCAGCCGTGCGTTGCCGGCGCGCGTCGCTGCGAGCGCGTACAGCCGATTGGACTCGACCAGCGACGCGGCCAGTTCGCGGTTGCCATCGACCAAAGCGGCGCTGCCGCTGTTGCTGGCGGTGACGAGCACGCCTTCGGTCGCGCGCAGATGCGCGGCGACGTACGCATCGAGGACGCGCAGCGCCGTCGCATCGGCCGCGGAGGTCGCATCGACGGCCGGCGCGCTCTGGCGGCCCGCGTAGAAACCCGCGCCGACCGCCAGCATCAGCGCGAACGCTCCGGCCCAGGCGAGCCGCTGCGGACGCAGCGATTCGAGCAGTGCATGCCAGCGACTGTTCCATGACATGCGCGTGCGGACGACGCCGGCTTGCGCGAGACGCGGCTCCAGCTGCCGCCACAGGCGCGCGCCGAGATCGGCGTCTGCTAGCGGCTCCGGCTGCCCGTCGACCTCGGCGAGCATGCGCTCGATCGCAGCGTAGCGCTCGCGCAGAGCGGGCGAGATCGAAAGTTCGTGTTCGATTTCCGCGAGCCGCGCACGTTCGAGGCCGTCGCGGTAGCGGAACAGGATCAGGTCGTCATCGGTGATCGGATTCATGGTGGTCAACCCGGCGGCTCCAGCGCGAGACGCAATTTGCGCACCGCGCGAAAGATGGCCTGCTTGCAGGCGCTGATGTTGAGCGACAGCTGCGCCGAAATGTCTTCGAGCGACTGTCCCTCGTTATGGCGCAGCAGAAAGGCGCTGCGTTCCAGTACGGTCATGCGCGACAGCTGGGTTTCGATGTCGCGGCGGATCTCGGCGCTGCGTGCATGCCGATCGGGGCCGGGCGTGCTTTCCGTCGTCACGGGGAACACCGCGGCTTCGTTCTCCGCTGCCGGCAGTTCTTCTTCGACGCGATTGCGCCGGCGCATCTGTTCGAGTGCCGCGTTCACCCCGATGCGATGCAGCCAGGTCGAGAACTGCGCGCGCTCGTCGAACTCGCGCAGGTGCCGGAACGCGTTGAAGAACGCTTCCTGCATCGCATCCTCGGCAATCGCCTTGTCGCCGGTGACGCGCACGCAGGTACGGAATAGCGCGCTCGTATTCATCTCGACGAGACGTCGAAATGCGAGCGTGTCTCCGGTCTTGGCCTTGGCGACCCAGCGCGCCTGATCATCCAGCATGACCGATAGGATGCACCCTGGAAGGGTTTGGTTAGCAAACCTCGCGCGACCGCTTGGCGCGCCACTCGATCGTGGGCCGGATCGCAGGCACCGGGGCCTGGAGCAGAAGCCTGCAATCTTTTTAGTAACCCTTACCAGACCTTCACGCGCTGATCGGGCGCAAGGTAGCGCTGCTGCCCTTCCTTCACCTCGAAGGCCGGATACCAGGCATCGATATTGCGCACGGTCTCGCTGCGGTAGCGGCCCGGCGCGTGCACATCAGTCAGCAAGGCATTGCGGAACGCCTGCTCGCGTGCTTTGCTGCGCCAGGCTTGTGCCCAGCCGAGGAACAGGCGCTGATCGGACGTGAATCCGTCCAGGGTTTGCGCCGGCGTCTGCTTGTGCGCCAGTTCGTAGGCGTCGTATGCGGTGGCGAGGCCGGCGACATCGGCGATGTTCTCGCCGAGGGTCAGCTTGCCGTTGACGGCCGCGTCGGGGAACGGCTTGTAGGTGTCGAACTGTGCGGCAAGCGCGGCACCGGCGGCCTCGAAGCGTTTGAAATCCTCGGGCGTCCACCAGTTGGCCAGGCGGCCGCTCTCGTCGAACAGCGCACCGCTGTTGTCGAAGCTGTGGCTGATTTCATGGCCGATCACCGCGCCCATCGCGCCGTAGTTGACCGCATCGTCGGCCGCGCCGTCGAAGAACGGCGGCTGCAGGATCGCGGCCGGAAAGATCAGTCGGTTCTCCAGCGGAATGTTCAGCGCGTTGACGGTCTGCGGATAGAGGAACCATTCCGCGTGATCGACCGGCTGGCCGAGCTTGGCGATGTTGCGCCGATACTCGAACAATTCCGCGCGTTCGGCGTTGCCGAGCGCATCGTCGCGGCGTACCTCGAGCGATGAATAGTCGCGCCACTTCGGCGGATAGCCCATGCCGACCTGCAAACCGGCGAGCTTCGCCTTCGCACGCTGCTTGGTCTGCGGCGACATCCAGGCGGCGGCGTCGATGCGCTGGCCGAACGCAGCGATCAGGTTCTGCACCATCGTGTCGGCGCGCGCCTTGGTCTGCGGCGAGAAATGGCGTTCGACGTAGTGCTTGCCGACCGCCTCGCCAAGCGCCTGGTTGGTGGCATCGACGCCGCGTTTCCAGCGTTCCTGCTGCTGCGGCGTACCGGACAACGCCGTGCCGTAGAACGCGAAGCGCTCGTCGGCAAACGCCTTCGGCAGATAGATCGATGCGTGATCGACGACGTGGAATGCGAGGTAGTCCTTCCAGGTTTCGAGCGGCTGCGCGGCGACCAGCGCGGCAATGCCGGCGACGGCGTTCGGCTGCCACACGATGAATCTCGGTTGCGCCTGAAGGCCGGCGGCGTCGAAGAACGCGTTCCAGTCGAGCCCGGGCGCCTTCTTCGCAAACTCGCCCTTCGCCCACTCGTTGGCGCCTTTCTCGACATCATTGGTTTCGACCTGGCTCGCGTGCACGCGCGCGATTGCCGTTTCCAGCGCAAGGATGCGCGCTGCGTTGGCGTCGGCATCGGCAACGCCAGCCAGGGTCAGCACCTTTGCGACGTGGGCCTGATACTGCGTGCGCAGTTCGGCCATGCGGCCGCCTTCGAGATAGAAATCGCGGTCCGGCATGCCGAGGCCACCCTGCACCAGATACGGTGCGTAGGCCGCCGGATCGCGCAGGTTCGGCGACAGCCACAGGCCGAACAAATGGTCGGTGTAATAGTTGGTCGCGTTGAGCAGATCGACATCGGCGCGCAGCGTGCCGCCGAATGCGCGCGCCAGCGCCGCTTTGTCGCCGATTGCGGCAATCGCATCGAGCGCGGGCCGCAACGGCGTGGTGCCTTTCGCCTCGATCCCGACGTCGTCCACGAAGGCCGCGTAGTAGTCGCCGATCTTCTTGCGATCGCCGTCCGCCGAGGTGTCCGCCGCCGCTTCGTCGAGAATCGCGCGCGTGTCCTTCTGCGCCTGTTCGCTGATGCGCGTGAAGCTGCTATAGCTCGAACGGTCGGCCGGAATCTCGGTGTGCTCGAGCCAGCCGCCGTTGGCGAAGTCGAAGAAGTCGTCGCCGGCCGGCGTGGCGCGATGCATGCCGCTTGCATCGAAACCGAAACTGCCGAGCGCCGGCTTCGGCGCCGCAGAGACTGCTTTTCTCGGCGCGTCCTCAGGCGCGCCGGCCGTCGTCTGCGAAGCGGGACGATCGCAGGCCGTCAGCACCGCGGCGGAAGATAGTGCGAGCAGCAGAGCGGCATGGCGGACGTGCATCAGGCAGACCTCTCGAAACGAGGCGCCGAGCCTAAGCACAAGCAGCACGCCATGCAACGCGCGAACGTCACGCCAAGCGCCGCAGCGTGCGTCGCAGACGCTCAACCGCTGCCGCCAGCCACGCATCCGGCCAACGGCAACTGCACCGCTTCCACGATCTCGCCGCTTTCGACGCGCTGCACGAAGGCGACGACATCGGCGTGTTCGCGCCGCACGTCGGCGGCGACGTCGAGGGTCGCCTGCGCGGCCGCCAACTTCAGCGGTCCGACGAAGGTGCGCACGACGTGATCGTGATGCAACTGCGCGCCGCTGTTCTCGCCGCCGCGCACCGCGGACGAAAGCTGATTCTCGGCCAATGCAAGATAGGCGACGTAGGCATTCGCGCCGGCATCGTCGATCGGCTTGGTGTCGAGGCGGACGCGCAACGGCTGCGTCGAATCGACCTGCAGCGAGAGTGCGACGACGGATGCCTCTTTCGAACTTGCCGGCGTGCCGGATTGCCAGCCGCGCCACTCGCGTCCATCCAGCGCGACTTCGGGCGTGTACACGAGCGTGCTGGCGGCGTGGGCGGCAAGCGCGTTCTGCCGCTGCGTGAAACGCGCATCGGCGAAACGATCCGTCCACGCCGGCGAATCCCAGTAGTCGACGTGGAACGCGAGCGGCACGAGGCCAGGCGACGCGGGCAGCGCGCTCAGCCAGCGATCGGCCGGCGGGCACGAACTGCAGCCTTCACTCGTGTACAGCTCGACCAGGTGCGAACGTGTCGCAGTGCTGCTGGCCGTGCAGTCGGCGCGCGCGAGCGGGTTGAAGGCCAGTAATGATGCAAGGCACATTGTGGCGAGACGCATGGCAAGTCTCCGCAGGATGAGCTGAAGACCCGCCATGTCGTGCGAAACTTTCGTCGCCGCGCACATCCCTCGTATCGCTGCGTCGCGGCAGAGGGCAAAAGCGCGAGCGTCCACGCTCCCCTCTTTCGCCATCGGTCACGGCGCTGCGGCGGCGCCCACGCGCCGACGAACCGCGTCCATGTCCCGCACCGGCCGCACTTCTATGCAGCCCGTCTGCGCCCACGGGAACTCGGCCGCGATGCGCAGCGCTTCTTCCATGTCCGCAGCTTCGATCAGATTGAAGCCGCCGAGGATTTCCTTGGTTTCGGCGAACGGCCCGTCGACGATCGTCGCGCGGCCGTTGCGTACGCGCAGCGTCTTCGCGGTCGAACCGGCTTCCAGTTGCTGCGATCCGATCAAATGGCCGGCCTTCTGCAACTCGTCGGCGTGCTCGAAGCAGCCGCGCATCGTCGTATCGAACTCGCCGGCCGGAAGCGCCTCCAGCAGCGCGGGGTCGTTGTAGATCATCACCAGAAATTTCATCGCGTTCTCCAATGCGGCGGTGTCGATCGAGGATTCGCAAGATCCGACTGCGCCCGTGCGCGACGAGCACGGGCGCGGGTGCTTTCAAGACTTCTTCAGGAAACACGCCTTCAACACCAGCCCCTTGATCTTGTCCGAGTTGCCTTCGACGTGTTCGCTGTCGTCCTCGACCAGACGGATGTTCTTGATCACGCTGCCGCGCTTCAGCGGAATCGAGGCGCCCTTCACTTTCAGGTCCTTGATCACGATGACGGTATCGCCGTCGGCGAGCGTGTTGCCGTTGCTGTCGCGCACGTCCATGGCGGCTCGTTTCGCAGTTCTATTCTTGCGCAGGTGCGCTTTCGTGGAAGTACGGCACGACCACGCCCTTCAAGGTCAGTGTGATCGGATTGCCGCGGCGGTCGAGTGCGCGGCCCGCTGCGACCTTGACCCAGCCTTCGCTGATGCAATATTCCTCGACGTTGGTTTTTTCCTGCCCGTTGAAACGGATGCCGATGCCGCGCGCGAGCAGCGCCTCGTCGTAGTATGGGCTCTTCGGGTTCACGGAAAGTCGGTCGGGGAACGTATCGGTCATGGGATCTGCTTCGATAATGGCACGAGGCCGGTGACGGAAAAACGCATCGTAACGGCGATTCGCCGGCGCGTCTCAGGCGCCGACGTTCAGCGGCTGCAGCTGCGCATCGAGCGCAACACGCTGGTCGAACACGAAACAGCGGCCGTCGTAACCGTAACCGCCGACCTGTTCGAAATAACCGAGGATGCCGCCGTCCAGCTGCAGCACGTTGCGCATGCCGTCGGCGCGCATCCACAACGCGGCTTTTTCGCAGCGGATGCCGCCGGTGCAGAAGCTGACGACGGTCGCGTCGGCGAGCGACTCGCGATGCGGCGCGATCGCCTCGGGCAACTCGGTGAACTTGTCGATCGGCAGCGTCAACGCATCGACGAAGCTGCCGTGATCGACTTCCTGTCGATTGCGCGTATCGAGCAGCACCAGGCGCTTGCCGTCGTCGTCGCAGCCTTGCACGATCCAGCGCGCGAGCACCTCGGGCGCCACCGACGGCGCACGCCCGGTCAGCGGCGAGGTATCGTCGCGGCGGAAACTGATGATCTCGGCCTTGTGCTTGACTTTCAAACGCGCGAACGGCTGCGTCGGACTGTGGCTGAATTTCACGCGCATCGCAGCGAAGCGGGCGTCCTCGCGCAGGACATCGAGAAACGCATGAATGGAGCTGTCGGTGCCGGCGAGGAACACATTGATGCCCTCCCGTGCGACCAGGACGGTGCCACGCAGGTCGCCGGCTTGCGCCTGTGCGCGCAAACGTTCGACGAGCGCCGCAGGCTCGGCGATCGCGACGAAATGATAAGCGGCGATGTTGAGGATCATCGGCGTATTGTAAGGGAAGCTCGCGCGCGGGCGTTGCAATGGCGGGCGGACCGAACGGTCGCACCACGCATCGGCGGCTCTGCGCTGCGTGCTGCGCTATCCGCGCAGCGACCAGCGTCCCAGGATGCGGTACTCGGTCTGCCCTATCAGGCTGTCGACGAGGACGAATTCACGCACGCTCCAACGGACCGGCGCCACGCCTTCGGCAGGCAACGGCGTGCGCACATAGCGCAAGGTCACGTGCGGCGTGAAGTCCCGCTTGACGTAAGCGCCGAGACCGCACGCGGCGAGGTGCACGCACAGCGCGCGCTGGAAACCCTGCAACGGCGAATCGCGATCGGGTCCGAGCAGGACGCAGGGCTTTTTCTCGCCACCGGCAAAGCAGCCGACGCGACCGAACACGACGTCGAAAACGGCGAAGTCGACCAGCGCCGCCGCACGCATGGCCGCATCGACGATCGCGGGCGGCACGCCGGCATGATCGCCCAGATGCAGCAGCGTGATATGCAAGCGGTGCGTCGGAAGAGGCTTGCCGGACAGGGCATGACGCGTGCCGATCTCGCGTGCGACAGCGGCGATGTTTTTGCGGGCATCGGCGTCGGGGAACATCGCCAGGAACAGGGAGTGGGTCGCTGTCTTCGGTTCAAACCCGTGCAGCGCGAACTGCTCCAGCCGCGGCGGTGCGGCAGAACGGCGCCGAGTGCGGGATCCCTGCGTCGCCATACCGGCGTCAATCCTGCGCCGCCGCTTCCTCGCGGCCCTGCTGACGGATCAAGGCCTCACGCCGCGCCTCCTCGATCGACAGACGCACCGCCTCGACGTCGGCAGCGTGCTCGTCGAACACGAAGGTGCCGGTCAGGGGCGTGTCCGGCTGCAGCTCGCCCTGCTCGTACAGCGCCCACATTTCCTCGCCGTAATACGTCCGCACCAGTTCCGGCGCGAAACGGCCGAGGCTGTCGCGCAGGTTGTGCACGTCGCGCAGCAGCATCGCGCGTGCGGCATTGTTGCCGCCGGCGCTGACCACCTGCGGAAAGTCGATCAGCACCGGGCCATCCGCCGCGACCAGCACGTTGTATTCGGACAAGTCGCCGTGGATCAGGCCGAGGCAGAGCATGCGCACCACGTCGCGCACGAGCGCGGTGTGGAAGGCGAGCGCGCGCTCCTGCGTCAACTGGACTTCGCCGAGGCGCGGCGCATTGTCGCCATCGGCGTCGGCGATCATTTCCATCAGCAGCACGCCGTGCACGTAGCCGCGCGGCCGCGGCACGCGCACGCCGGCCGCGTCGAGCTGGTACAGCACGTCGACCTCGGTGTTCTTCCAGGCGGCTTCCTGCTCGCGCCGGCCGTACTTGCTCGCCTTGCCGATCGCGCGCGCCTGCCGGCTACCGCGCACCTTGCGGCCTTCCTGGTATTGCACGCGAGCCTGGAAGCTGCGTTGCGCCATGTCCTTGTAGACCTTGGCGCAGAGCACCTCGTCGCCCGCGCGCACCATGTAGACCGAGGCTTCCTTGCCGCTCTTGAGCGGCCGCAGCACGGCGTCGATCGCGCCATCGTCGATCAGCGGCTGCAGTCCCTTGGGTATCTTCATCAACGTCCGGAGTGTCACAGGAAAGCCTGCCATTATGAGCCATCGGCGATCCCAGTGACTTTCACCGTCGCTGCGGCACTGCCGGTCTCCCCTCGCGGCGGGCGCGAGAGGAGTGCCCGAACTTCAGATCTGCGCCTGGCCGCCGTCGACGAACAGCTCGATGCCGGTGATGTAGCTGGCGTCGCCGGAGGCGAGGAACGACACGGCTTTTGCGACCTCGTCCGGCGTGCCGGTGCGCCCGAGCGGCGTGACCTCGGCCGTATGCGCTTTGAAGCCCTCGATCTGCTCGTCCGTCATGCCGAGTTCGCTCTTGTAGGCCGGTGTGACGATCGTGCCGGGCGCGACCACGTTGACGCGGATGTTGCGGCCCTTCAGATCCGAAGCCCAGGTCCGCGCGAATGAACGCAGGGCCGCCTTGGTCGCCGCGTAGACGCCGAATGCGGGCGCTCCCTTGATCGACACCATCGAGCCGTTGATCACGATGGCGGCCCCTGCGGGCATCAGCGGCAGCGCCTTCTGCACGGTGAACAAGGTGCCTTTGACGTTGATGCCGAAGTACTTGTCGAACTGCGCCTCGGTGATCTGCCCGAGCGGCGCGAATTCGCCGCCGCCGGCGTTGGCGAACAGGATATCGAGGCGGCCGTGCTGGGCGCGGATCGTCTCGAAGACGCGGTCGAGATCGTCCTGCCTGGCGATGTCGCCACGGATCGCGCTGACGTTGCGGCCGATCAGCGTCACCGCCGCGTCGAGTTCGGCCTGGCGCCGGCCGGTAATGACGACGGTGGCGCCTTCCTGCACGAGGCGCTGTGCGGTGGCGAGGCCGAGGCCGGAACTGCCGCCGGTGACGAGGGCGATCTTGCCGCTGTGCTTGGTGCTGTGGATCGTGCTCATGGCTTACTCCTGGAACGTGAACATCGAGGTCGCCAGCGTCGCTGCGCGGCGAGTTGGAGGTCACTTTAATTGGCAGACAGCGGTGGATAAATATGCTGAATGTGGCTTCTTTATTTCCATGGGTGAATAATTCGATCCAGACACCCCGGACCGTGCCGATGGACCAACTGCTGGCGATACGCGTGTTCTCCCGCGTGGTGGAGAGCGGCAGCTTCACCAAGGCGGCCGACTCCCTGCGCATGCCGAAGGCGACGGTCACCAAGCTGGTGCAGTCGCTCGAAGCGCACCTGCGCGTGAAGCTGCTGCAACGCACGACCCGGCGCGTCAGCGTGACGGCGGACGGCGCCGCGTATTACGAGCGCACGCGCCATCTGCTCGGCGAACTGGAGGACATCGAGGCCACGCTCGGCAATGCGCAGGCGAGTCCGCGCGGGCTGCTGCGCATCGATACCGGCGGCTCGGTCGCGAGCGGCATCCTGATCCCTGCCCTGCCCGCGTTCCGCGCACGCTATCCAGAAATCCGCCTGGAACTCGGCGTCACCGACCGCACCATCGATCTGGTCGGCGAGAACGTCGACTGCGTGATCCGCAGCACCGCGAACGATCCGTTGCTGGCGACCCGGCGCGTCGGCAGCCTGCGCTGGATCACCTGCGCGGCGCCGGCCTATTTCGAGCGGCACGGCATGCCGCAGCATCCCCGCGATCTGGAAAACGGCCGACACGAGGTGATCGGCTACTTCTCCGCCTTGAGCGCACGCACCAAGCCGCTGCGTTTCAGCAAAGGCGACGAGGCGTTCGACATCAAGGCGCGCGGCAGCATCGCCGTGAACGAAAGCAATGCGCACACGGCGACCGCCGTCGCCGGGCTCGGGGTGGTGCAGACGCTCGCTTTCATGGCGCACCCGCACTTGGAACGCGGCGAACTGGTCCGTGTGCTCGACGACTGGCAGCCGGAGCCGCAGCCGGTCTACGTCGTGTATCTGCCGAACCGCCATCTCAGCGCCAAGCTGCGCGTTTTCGTCGACTGGACGGCTGAACTGTTCGCGGCGCTGGAGTGAATCGCGCAAAGCCTAGTCGATGATCGCCGGCACCGCGCGCGCGACCACGCAGTTGCGCCCGCGGGCCTTGGCCGCGTACAGCGCGCGATCGGAACTGGCGATCAGCGTCGCCGGCGACAGCTGCGCGTGCGGACGCGCGGCACTGACGCCGATGCTGACGGTGACATGCGCGGCAACCGACGAGCGCGGATGCACCAGCGCCATCGCTTCGACGCGCCGGCGCAGGCCCTCGCCGAAACGGCGCGCTTCGCGCAGATCGGTCTGCGGCAGCAGCAAGGCGAGTTCGTCGCCGCCATAGCGCGCGACCAGTTCCTCCGCGCCGCTGGCGATGTCGGTGCACAGGCGGGCGAGATCGTACAGGCACTCGTCGCCGTACAGATGTCCGCGCGCGTCGTTGAGCGGCTTGAAGCAGTCGACGTCGACCAGCAGCAGCGCGAGCGAACCGGCCTCGCGCGCATGCCGCTGCCATTCGTCGCTCAGGCGTTCGTCGAAGCAGCGCCGGTTCGCGATGCCGGTGAGGCCGTCGCTCATCGACAATTGGCGCAGCCTGCGATTGGCCATTTCGAGCTCGCGCACGATGCGCGCGAAATGAATGGCGCCGGCGATCTGCAGCGCGACCGCATCGAACACCGCGGTGACCTCGGGCGTGAAGAAACCCGCCTGCGTGCTTTCCAGGTTGAGCACGCCGTGCAGGCGATCGCGATGCCGGATCGGCACCAGATATTCGGAATTGACTTCGTGATTGCCGGGAACGTAGTCCGGATCCTCGCGCACGTCCGAAATCAGCTGCGCCTCGCCGCTGCGCACGCAGCGCCCGGCGGCACCGACGGTGACCGGCCACGGCAGGTCGCCCGGCAGGGCCAGCACGATGCGGCCGGACCAGACTTCCTGCACGAAATGCGTGCCGTCCTCGTCGAGCAGGATGATGCTCGCGATCGTCACCGGCAGATTGCGCGCGACGCAGTCGACGATGTGCTGCAGCACCGCCTCCAAGGTCTCGCCCTGCAGGGCTTCGCTGGAGACTTGCGCGAGGATCCCGGTGAGCATCGCCCGGCGGCCGGCCACGTCGCGCTCGGCCCACGGCGGGTCCGGCTCGATCGGGTTCACCTTGTTTGCCCCTGACTGCGTCATCGGTGCAGACTCGCGCGACAGGCGCAGTCTACGACGCGATCGAGGCTCCACGGCACTTCCTTGGCAAACCCGCCGTCACAACGGAGACGTGGCCGCACGGGATATCTGTCGGCGAACCGAGCCGGCTGCGCGCCGGCTCGGCATTGCAAGGGCTTACTGGCCGAGGTTCTGCAGGAACCGACGGGTGTAGTCCAGCGCCGAAGTGCCGCTGACCGAATTGCAGATCGGCGACGCCGTGCCGCCGCCTCCGCTGCACGGCGTATCGCGATCGAGCGACCAGAAATGCACGCCGACCAGCCCCTGGCTTTGCGCGTAGGCGGTCAGCGTGTCGACGTCGGCGATCGTGAAGACTTCGCTCGACACATCGTTGACGCCGATCATCGGCGTCAGCTCGATATGGCTCGGCGCGATGCCGTAGGTATGCTCCAGATTCGTCGCCGCCTGGATCGCCGACTGGCCCATATCGCAACGACCGTTCGAGACCACGCACACCCCGGCGCTGGCCGCGCCGAAGTCCATCACCATCAGATTGATCGTGTAGTTCTGCAGCGCCGAACCCGTGACCGCGCGGATCACCGTGTCGCCGAGGCCGTTGACGCCGCCGTAGCTGCCGTCCGACGCGCCGAGAGTCGCCAGGGTGAAGGAGAAGCGCAGTTGCGGATAGAGGCTTTCGGCATACACCGCCTGCGCCACCAGCGCATCGATCTGCGCCGGCGACTGGCCGCCTTCGATGTCGAAGTCGATGCCGATGAGATACGGCGACAGGTAGGTCGACAGGAACTGCGCCATGCCGGCCTGGCTCGAGCAGGTGAACGTGCCGGCCTGCCCGCCGGTCGACACGATATAGCTGACGCCGGCATTGGCGAGCGTCTGGATATTCGCCGCGGCAAAACTTGCCGCCGATACGCCGCCCCAATTCTCGCTGCCGCATTCGCCGGACGCGAACGCCAGCGTGATCGCAGCAAGGTCGGGTTCGACCGTCGCGACCAGACTGCCGGGACCGACCAGCGGAATCGTCTGGCCGGTGACGGCCGTCTGCATCACGTTGGTATTCCAGTTCAGATTGATCGTGATGTCCTTGTACGGACTGAACAGCACATCGCCCGATCCCGGCGGTGGAGGCGGTGGAGGCGGTGGCGGGGGTGGCGTCGAGCCGCCGCAGGCGCCTTGCGACGTCCACGGCTGACCCGAACCGCTGCCACCACTGTGGGTGGCCGGATCGTCGCCTTGAGTCCACCAGTTCGCGTGGTAGTTCACGCCGTTTTCGCTGGCCGTACTGCCGCCGGTATAGACCGTCGTCGCGCTCCACTCGGCCGCACAGGGCGACGCGCTTTGCGCATGGGCTCTCTGCGCAGGCACCGCCACCAGCGTCACGCACGCCGTCGTCGCCAATGCGCTGCCTAACGTGCCGAATACCAGACTGGACCACACAACCGATCGCTTCACACGCATGGGATTACCTCCAGATGGAATGATGTCGCTACGGATGAGTCATTCGATGTCGAAGGCCTTCTCGTACCGGCCCTGTGGGGCAGTCGTCCCGCCGTCGCCGTCGTGGAGTGCACGCACCCGGCAGGAACGCAGACCGTGTTAGACCTGCATGACAACGTTGTCTATCTACTCCACTGAAAAGTGTGACGGCACCCATGAAATCGGCGTTGGGTAGTGACTGACCCGACAGACCAATCCTCGTTGATGAGGCTCTTAGGCTTACATATGTGAAAAAAATGGAGCGCGCCGCAATTCTGCGGCTCGACTGGTGCTTCGAGTGACAACGTTGTCCAGAACAGGCTGAGGTCAATCTGCAGCCGGCACCGACAAATCCGCCGGCGTCACGTCTTCCGCGCCGGGTGACGTCGTCGTTTTCTTGCTGGCATCGACCGCGGCGCGGGCGCGTCGCGCGAGCACGGCGCTGTCCGTGCGCGGCACCTCGTTGCGCGCCGCCTCCATCCGCAGCAGCGGCAATGCTTGCGGATGATGCGCAGTGAGAAACGCCAGCAGGCGTTCGCGCACGGCGCAACGGAGGTCGAACAAGTCGCCGGAGTTGCGCGCGCTGACGAGCAGGCGCACCTGCACCGTGCTGCGGTCGGTATCGGTGATCTGGGCCACGCAGACGCGACCATCCCAGCGCTCGTCGGCCGCGCAGATGCGCTGCAGTTCGTCGCGGATGGCCCCGAGCGGCGCACGATAGTCCAGCCACAGGAACGCGGTGCCGAGCAGCTGCGAGGTCGTTCGTGTCCAGTTCTCGAACGGATGCTCGATGAACCACTGCAGCGGCACCACCAGGCGGCGCTCGTCCCAGATGCGCACGACCACGTAAGCGCTGGTGATCTCCTCGATGCGGCCCCACTCGCCTTCGACGATGACCACATCGTCGAAGCGGATCGGCTGCGTGATCGCAATCTGCAGGCCGGCGATCAGATTGCCGAACACCGGCTTGGCGGCGATGCCGACGACGAGACCGATGACGCCGGCCGACGCCAGCAACGTGGTACCGATCTGGCGGATCTGCGGAAACGTCATCAGCGTGATCGCCACGCCGACCAGGACGACGGCGCCCTGCGCGACGCCGCCGATCACATGTACCTGCGTCTGCGCGCGCCGCGCCGCGAGATTGTCGGCGACTTCGACCGGATGGCGCAGAATGACGCCGCGTTCAAGCGCGCCCATCGCGCGCACCGCAAGCCACGTGAGGCAGGCAATGCCGCCGATGCCGAGCGCATGCTGCAGCGGTGCGCTCAGCGCCTGCGGCAGCGGCGTCGCCGCGAGCGCAAGGCTCAGGAACAACAGCGGCAACGCGATCGCGACGGGTGCGGCGACGACGGCGATGACACGCCTGCGCGGGCGCTGCACGCCGGCCGCCTTCGCGCCCCGTGCGATTCCATGCACGGCTCGATACACCAGCCATCCAAAGAACAGCGCCGCCAGCCATGGCCACGCCAACGCGATCAGGTTTTGCCAGTCACTCGATGCAGGCTGCAACGGCACGCTCTTCGCTGCGGAACGGACGGTCAGCCTATTGATCCGTACATGATCACAGCCTGACGTTGCCTATCTGACGGACGATGCGTTCATCTTGGAGTCGGTGCGGCGTGTTGAATTTGCAAGCCGCCGTTCACGGGCCCGGAAGACCGCAAGCCGAGCGATTCCACAGATGCGTTCTCCCAGCTCGCGGCGGGAGTCATCGAGTGACCGGCGATTGCATCTCATCGCCGGTCTTTGTTTCAACGCGCACGCCGGAAAGGCGCTGAGCTCAATGTGTCGATGTTCGAACCTTCGCTCGTCACCCTGGTTACGCCGTACTCCCGTGCCACGCCAAGGAAAGCGCGCACGCCCGCGGCATCAGAGAACCGCGCCGATCAGCCCTTTGGCGTATCCCGCAGCGTGCGATTGAACAGCGCCAGCATGCGGCGCCACGCGTCGGCGGCAGCATCCTTGTCATAGCGCGGCGTGGTGTCGTTGTTGAAACCGTGCTGCGTGCCGGGTGGCTGGAACAAGGTGTAATGCACGCCGGCGGCCTTCAGCGCGGTCTCGTAGCCGGGCCAGGTCGCATTGACGCGCTCGTCGTTGGCAGCGAGGACGACCAGCAGCTCGGCCTTGATCTTCGCGACGTCTTCCGCCGGCGGCGCCACGCCATAGAACGGTGCGGCCGCTTTCAGGTGCGGCAGGCGCGCGGCGAGGACGTTCGCGATGCCGCCGCCGTAGCAGAAGCCGACCGCGCCCATGCGAGCGTTGCCGCCCTCGATCTGGCTGAGCAGGTCGGCCGCGGCGACGAAATCCTCGCGTGTCTTCGCCGGATCGAGCTTGCCGAACAATTCGCGTGCCGCATCCTCGTCTCCGGGGTAGCCGCCGAGTGGAAACAGCGCATCCGGCGCGAACGCGATGAAATCGTCCAGCGCAAGCCGGCGCGCGATATCTTCGATGTGTGGGTTGAGGCCGCGGTTCTCGTGCGCCACCAGCACGACCGGCAACGCGCCTTTCGCCTTGGCCGGACGTGCCAGATAGCCGCGCGCCTTGCCATAGCCCGTGGGCGAGGCGAACTCGACGTATCTGGCCGACAGCCGCGCATCGCCGGGCGGCACCTGCTGGGCCGCGGCGAACTGGGGACACAATGCGGCGAGCAGGCCTGCCGCACCGGCGCTGCCGACGGCGAAGCGCGCGGCTCCGGCGAGGAAACCGCGCCGATCGATCATGCCGTGCACGTACTGGTCGAACAGGCGCAGCACTTCCGGATCGAAGTCGCTGGCGGTTTGGCGAGGCGCGGTCATCGAACTCTCCGTGCACGGAACGGAGGTTTCATGGTGCCATGAATCTCCGCTTCCCCGAACAAATGCATCGTCTGAATGCATCGGGAAACCCGATCAGATCTGCTCGCTGCACTACCGGCAGCGCCTCGATGCGCGCATGTTCATGGCCGCTTCGCTGCGTGCCAGGAAATCCCTTCCTCGAGCGAGATCGCGCGCACGACGCGCAGGCATCGCGTCGCGTCGAATCGCGCCACTGACCAGCCGCGTCAGGACGATACTCCGCAGCGGCCTTCCAGACGGCGCACTGTACTGAAGTGCGGCATCCCGCTCAGCGCAGCTGGCTGTCCTTGCTGCCACGGCGGTTGTAGCCACTGAAGGTTTCCTGCTCGTGGTCGTGCGCTTCCTGGCAGGTCACGCACAGACGCACGCCCGGCACGGCCTTGCGCCGCGCTTCGGGGATCGCGTTCTCGCAGTCTTCGCAGTGCGTCAGACTAGCGCCTTTCGGCATCTGGCTGCGCACGCGCTTGATCGCGTCCTTCACGGTCGCGTCGATCTGATCCTGCACGGCGCCGTCGCCGGCCCAACCGGTTGCCATGGCTGTCTCCGCATTCACGTATCGAAAAGTACGGCAGTACAGCATACGCCTGCCGGGCGATCGGCCGATCGCGGATCACAGCGGCGCAGCCGTGTCTCGCCAGCGGCTGAGATGGGGCCGAAGCGCACGCCAGTCAAGCCGACGCCGCATGGCAGGGCGTTGCGTCGGCCTACCTATACCCAATGCAGGGCGCGGCGCGCGAACACCACGCAGGCGATCCCGAACACCAGGTGCGCAAGGACGCTGAAGCCGATCCAGTACGGGTGCGCAAACGATGGGCTCGCGTGCACCCGCGACAGCGGCATCACGACGAAATTCATGACCACGTACAGCAGCGCGCCGTACAGCACGCCGAGTACGATCGGCCTGCGCAACAGGCTGGGAACGCGCCGGGCGACCACGGTGTAGATCAGCACGAACAGGGTCGCCATGAAGAGGTGCAAGGCGGCGCCGAGCACAGCCGCCGACGGCCCACCGTCGAAACTCGACTTGCCGAGCACGCCGACCGCGATCGTCTGGAACAGCCGCATGAGTCCGGCCGCGCTCCAGGAAAACCAGACGCAGGTCGCGAATAGCATGTCGCCGAGCGCAATCAGCAAGCCGCCCCAGAACACGTTGATCCAGGCTGGCGCAGGTTGCGTAGCGTTGGGTGGGATGGACATCGGATCTCCCCAGATCGCGCGTGCGTTCGATGGCGTGGAGCCGGGGTGATCGTAGCCGACTCGTGCGGACCACCGGCACGCCGGATGCGATGCTGGCGCACAGTGCAATGCGATCGCGCAATTCCGATCTCTTTCGCGGCCGCTCGCAGCGCGGGGGCGTAGTACCGGCAGAAGCGCGATCCGGTCAGTCCAGATGTCGTGCGCGGACAGGCGCTACGCACCCCTATGTCTTGGACTGTTTCGCTGCCCACATGTTGTCGATCAGATTTGGATAACGCCGGCCCGCCGCATCGGCGCGCTGCCTTGCTGCGGCCTTCTGCGCAGGAGTGAGCGGCGTTGCGGTCTTGCCGTGGCGCGGCGCGGGCTTCTTCCACGGCGGTGGCGCGCGCGTGGTCACGCTGGCCCGATCGACAGTGCGGCGACGGTCCGCGAAGACACGATCACGGCACATGGAGGCATTGATCCAAGCGCCGGTGCACGACGTCGTCTGCTTCGCCTCATGCGCGAAGTCTACACGTCGACGGCAAGCAGCGACGCAGGGGGGAACGACGACCGGCGAACACCGGCCTTTTGCCGTCCACGCATCCGACGGGCGAAGGCTGTCCAAATCCGCCCCACTCGATCGACGAGCGTATGACGGCAGCCTTGCCGCCGCTCACTCACCGAGGAAAATCCCATGCAATACCTGTTGATGCTGTACGCGAATGAAGACGGTTGGCAGACGCTGAGCAAGAACGAGCAAGAACAAGGGGTCGCGGCCTACACCGCCTACACCGAAGCGCTCGAGAAAGCCGGCGTGCTGGCCGGTTCGAATCGGTTGCAGCCGATCTCGGCCGCGACGACGGTGCGCGTGGCCGATGGAAAATCACAGTACTGGATGGACCTTGCGCCGATTCCAAGGAACAGCTCGGCGGCTACTCCCTGATCGATGTCGCCGATCTCGATGCAGCGGTCGCATGCGCCGCACATTGTCCCGGCGCCAGTCACGGTATCGTCGAAGTGCGCCCGGTCTGGGCGATATGAGGACCTGCGCGAACCAGCGCCGGCATCGATATGAAACCCGCCCGCATCGATGACGGCGCCGCGGCGCGCGAAACGGCGCAAGCCGTCGCGCGGGACAGCTACGGCAAGGTGGTCGCGTTCCTCGCCGCGCGCACGCGCGACGTGGCTGCGGCGGAGACGCACTTTACGATGCATTGTCGGCGCTGACCGGCTCGCCCGTCGTCGCGATCAATCGCGCCCTGGCGATCGCCGCGATCGGCGACGCCAGCGCGGCGCTGGCGGCACTGCCGGATATCGCCGCCGACGCATGCTCGGCGGTCAACCAGCCTTGTTGGGCCGCGCTCGCGGGCCTGCTCGCGAAGACCGGAGATGGCGATCAGGCGTACGCCGCCTACGAGACCGCGATCGGGCTCGAACGCCACGACGCCGTGCGACGCTTCCTGCGAGAACGCCAGTCGCGGCTGATGCGCTGACCATTCCGCGACATCCAGCCTGCGTGCGCCGACCCCAGGCGCCGACTGCGCATTGACAGCCATGCTAGGTTTCTTGGACGACCCTGGATTTGTGCGCTGGCTGGCACTTGCCAACGCTGGCCCCGGCCCCGACGTACAGCCCCTGATTTATTCGTCGCGCGGGCATCGCCCTGCGCGACGCCGTTACGGAGCAAACGCCAATGACCGCCCCGATCCGCATCCTGCTGCAGACGACGATCCCGCCCACCGTGGACGACTGGGGCATCGCACGTTTCAGCCTGCTGCGCGAACACCTGCAAGCCCTGCGCGACGCCGATGACCGACCGCTGTTTCTCGTCGATGCGCGCGATCGCGCCGCGCCCGGCGAGCCGGATCCGATCCTCTCGACACTGGACACGAGCGTCTACGACGAACTCTGGCTGTTCGCCGTCGATACCGGCGATGGCCTGCACGACGACGATTGCGCCGGCATTTCGCGCTTTCGCCAGCGCGGCAGCGGCCTCCTGGTGACGCGCGATCATATGGATCTCGGCAGCTCGGTCTGCACGCTCGGCGGCGTCGGTCGCGCGCATCACTTTCATACGAAGAACCCGGAGAGCGATCCTGCGCGCCGGTGCGTCGACGACGTCGTCACGTCGGCCATCCTGTGGCCGAACTATCACTCGGGTGCGAACGGCGATTACCAGACCATCCACGTTGAGGGCACACCACACCCCTTGCTGTCGGGCCCGGTGCGTTATCTGCCGTCGCACCCGCACGAGGGTGCCGTCGACGCACCCGCCGACGATCCGAGCGCCCGCGTCATCGCGAGCGGACGCAGCCAGGTCAGCGGACGTCCGTTCAATCTCGCGGTCGTGTTCGAGCCATCCTCGGATGGCGGTCCCGCCGTGGCGGAGTCGACCTTTCATCATTTTGCCGACTACAACTGGGACCCGGGCAAAGGCGCTCCCAGCTTCGTCAGCGAGCCGCCTGGGAATGGACTCTCACAATCCCCGGACGCGCAAGCGTCGATTCGACGCTACGTGAGCAACATTGCACTTTGGCTGGCAGGGCGCGATGTCGACAGCAGGATCCATTGAACGCCGTGCATCCATGACCGTGCCTGCTCGAAGAACGAGCTGCTGAAACAACCGAGCGATCGGCAACGTTGCGTGCGGCCAAGCTGTTTTTGCTTGAGTCGCACGCAAGCCGTGGCTTACAGGGATGAGACGCCGCTCATCGACTCGCTATCGAGCGAAATCAGCCGCCTTTTCGCGCGATCAAGTCGGACGTCTGACGCTTGTGAGTTTGCAGCGCGACGAGCATCTCGTCGGCGAAAGCGCGAATGTCCCCATCCTCACTGTTCGCACGCGCGTTTTCGTACATCGCGATCAAATCGTCGGTGTTGCGTTCGACGTATGTCAGATAGGCACGCTCGAGCGATACATCGTGGCTCTTCAGCAGATCGTCGGCTTCGTCCTGTCCCTTGCGGGTAGGACTGTGCGCGAGATCGACATGCTTCGCGCCGGCCAGCAGGCGCAGTTCGTTGTCCGCCTTGCCGTAGCTCAGGACCAGGTTGTCCGCCAGCGAGTGCACCGCCGGATCGCGCGTGCGCGAGGCGGCACGCTTGCCGAGCATCAGCTGATCCATGTTGGCCGCATCGGCGGTCTGCAGGAAATCGGTATCCGCGCTGCTCAGGGCGCCGCGCGGCACTTCCGTATTTCCGTTGAGCTGGGCCTGCGTGGTAGCCGCGAAAGCGAATCCGACGAACAGCGCCGACGCCAATGCCTTTTTCATGAAAGAAGTCTTCATGATGATCTCCTAGAGCGGTGAGGACGCCGCACTATCGATCGCGCAGGCTGAACATCACGCTTTCGGCGCCTTGCAGAAACAGCGTTCGTTCAGCAGGTGCGATCGGCTGAATCGGGCTTCGAACAATTCGCCCAGCTCTTGGCTCCGGCCGCACCGCATGAATCAGGCCGCGCGATATCGACGCGGGTGCCGCCACGTCGAATCGACACCTACCAGATCAGATCGTCCGGCACCTTGAACTGTGCGTAGTACGCGTCGTCCTCGCTCTTCGTCGCAGCAGCTCCGGCACCGCCCTTAGGGAACTCGACGCCGCGATCGGGAACGAAGCCGTGATCGAGAACAATGGCCGCCGCATCGCGCGAACGGATTTTCTCGGCTGCCGCACGCGGCACCAGCGCATAGCCCTGGTCGTGACGCGCGATGACCAGGGTGCCGCCGGCAAGCTGTGCGCGCAGCCGGTGGTCGACCAGTACGCTGTGGATCTTCTCGCCGTCGCTGAATCGATACGCGATCTCGCCTTCGCGCTTGACCTTGTGCATTTCGACGATCTGGCGCACTTGCGCGCGCAGTGCGGCGGCCTGCGCCGACGCATTGCGCTCGGCGGCCAGGGCGCGATCGCGCTCGGCCCGTTCGACCTGCAGACGCTGCGCGTCGATCTGTTCGGGCGTCGGCGCGACCGGCGCCTTGCCATGGCGATGCTTTTCCTGCTCGCGCACGGCCTGCGCGACCTTGGACTTTTTCACCAGGCCGGCTTTCAGCAATTGGTCCTGCAGCGGATTGCGCATACGAACGTTGACGATGACTTCGAAGGATATCGTCGATGATTGTAACGCTCCGCCCGGCCGCCGTTGCGCGCGTGCTGCCGACGCGGTAAGGCGCAGGTCTCGCAACCGCGGCGTTTGCGTTACTGTTCACCCGTGCTCGCGAGCGCCATCAAGCACCGGTTGCGCAGCGCCACTGCGCAACCTTCCCGGTTCCTTTGGATAGCCCGCCACAATGAGTCCGATTCATCGAAGCATCCAGCCGAACGCGACGCGCCTCTGCGCAGCGCTCCTGCTCGCCGCCACGGCTTTGTTCGCCGGTTGCGCGACGCAGGAGCGCGCCAAGGGGCCGCTGCGTCGCCCGGCGGACGTGCGCGCCGAGATCGTGCGGCTGCTGCCATCGAAGGTCGCCGACCGCGCGGGCTGGGCCACCGACATCGCCGCCGCGTTCGCGGCGCTCGACATCGATGCAGCCACGCCGAACCTGTGCGCCACGCTGGCGGTGGCCGAGCAGGAATCGAATTTCGTGGTCGATCCAGTGGTGCCCGGACTCGCCAGGATCGCGCGCGCCGAAATCGACCGGCGTGCCGAGCAGCACGACGTGCCGCAGCTGCTCGTACGCGGCGCCCTGCTGCTGAAATCGTCCAACGGCAAAAGCTATGGCGAGCGCATCGCCGCGGTACGCACCGAGCAGGACATGAGCCGCATCTACGAAGACATGATCAGCCGCGTCCCGCTCGGCAAGCGCCTGTTCGCCGAGTCGAACCCGGTACATACCGCCGGCCCGATGCAGGTCAGCGTGACGTTCGCCGAACAGCAGGCGCGCGAGCACCCCTACCCGTATCCCGTGAACGGCTCGATCCGCCATGAAGTGTTCACGCGGCGCGGCGGCGTGTATTTCGGCATCGCGCATCTGCTCGGCTATCCCGCCTCCTATGACCAGATGATCTATCGCTTCGCCGACTTCAACGCGGGCTTCTATGCCAGCCGCAATGCGGCGTTCCAGAACGCGGTCGCGCTCGCCTCCGGCATTCCGCTCGCGCTCGACGGCGATCTGGTCAACTACGACAGCGACAAGCCCGGCAGCACGGAGCTCGCCGTGCGTTCACTGGCGCGGCGCCTGGACTTCAGCGAGGCACAGATCCGCCGTGCGCTCGAACAAGGCGAGAGCATCGAGTTCGAGCAGACTTCGCTTTACGCGCGCGTGTTCGCGCTTGCCGAGCAGGTCGAACGCAAACCGCTGCCGCGCGCGTTGGTGCCGCGCATCGACCTCAAGAGTCCGAAGATCACGCGCCAACTGACCACCGATTGGTTCGCCGCGCGTGTCGACCAGCGTTACCGCAGCTGCATGACGAAAGCCGGCCACTGAAGAAGCGCGCCCGCGTCGCAGTAGTCGCTGTCGTCCGACGAGCGACTACAGCCCATCGACCGGTTTGGACAACGGCGCGTAGACGATCGTGCAGGCGACTTCGTGGCCGTCATGCACGGGCGGCGGATCGGCGCGCGCTATGCCGCTGTAGCGCACGCGGTTTCCGGACGCAGCGCCGCTCCAGATGAGCTGCAGCGGTCCGCGCCGGGTCGTCACGTCCTGCGCCGTTCCATACTTGCTCTGCAAGTCGGCCAGCGTCTTTGCGCATTCCTGCGCGGTGCGCTGCGAAAGCATCACGCTGGCCAGCGCATCGCCCGCATCGAAGTACAGGGACGCGTCGAAGCTGTGATCGGACGTTGCATAGGTCCCGCGCAGTCCGACATAGGGATTGCCCGGGTCGCGCGTCGATGTCGGCGAGAGTGCGCCGTTGGCGGCCAGCAGGACCTGGTCCTTGGACATGCCCCAGTGCGTGTATTGCCAATCGGCATGTGCGGACGCCGCGGCGAAGGCGAAGGCGACAGTCGCAAGCGAAAATTTCTTCGGCGAAGACAGCACGGGCACCTTGTTCAACGGCAGGGAATGGACGACGCCCGGCCATTCTGCACACGCCGTGATCGGCCGTCTCGCACGCTTGCCGATTTTTACACCGGCGAAACGAATGGCTGACAACAGCGTGCCGCGGCCCGGCAAGCGGCGTTGAACGAGTGTGCTCCTGCAGTCGCGCGCGCGAGCATGGGGCGGCCGCCGTCAGTAGTAAGTGCGCGCGGTGACTTCGAAACCGGAACTGCCTTCGACGCGGCGATAGAACGCGCCGAGCGCGAACGTACGGTTCAGATGGAATACCGGCCCGGCGACGACCTCGTTGGTGCGGCGGCCGAGCACCTCGGTGTGGCTGGCACTCATGATCGCTTCGATCCAGGGCGCGAAACGATGGCGCACCTCGACGATCGCCGAGCCGCCGGTATCGCGCAGCGTCCCCACCAGCGGCTTGTCGAACTGCGCGCGAATGAGCGCGCCTTCGACGGCGATCATCGTGTCTTCGTCCAACAGCCAGTGACCGCCTGCGCCGCCGCGCACAGCGCGGCTGTTCTTCCATGCGGGGTTGCCGTAGACGCCGGCATTGCCGAACGAGCCGAACACGTGGAGGTTCTTGCCGATTTCGTAATAGGCGCCGACGGCGTCGTTGCGAAAACTCTCGCCGTTGACATGCGTCTGCTGGCGACTCAGATAGGCATAGTCGTAGCTCAGCGGCTCGGCATCGACCGACGCACCGACCATCGTGGTGAGCAGCAGTGCCGCAGTGACGCGCCGCATGGCTCGCGCTCCTCCTCGCCCCATCGATACGGCGAATGGTGACGGCATCCGACGGTCGCCGCAACGCCAGCGGCCCGCGTATCGGCGCTACCTCGCTCGACTGCGCTCGTGTGGAAAGCCAAGCCCGTCACATTTTGCCGATTGCACAATGGGCCGGCCGCTAAAAATCAAGAAAAATGGCACGCGAAATGCTTTCACCGGGCTGTCTTGTCTATCAGGGGTGAGGGCATGAACAGCAACAACGGGTTCCGTTTCGCGATGGCCGGCGCCGCGCTGGCGTTCGGCATGATGTCTTCGTTGGCTATGGCAGCGGAAAGCGGCAGCTGCGCCGTGCGCTCCGCCGGGGCAGCGAGCGCATCCAGCGCCACGCTCGGGCATCTCGATGCCGACGGCAAATGCGTGACCAAGTCTGTGGCGAAGGCCGCGCCGAAGGACAGCACCGACGACGGCCTTGCGGCCAGCGCCCAGTGCCGCGACCTGTCATATAGCTACAACAAGCGGCGCGATAGCGCATGCGCCAAGCACGGCGGCGTGCTGGAGTGGCTGGCGCAGCAGTAACATCAGAGGGCAGCACATGGTAGCGCTCAGCGTCGATGGCGACGCGGAGCGCAGGCGCGATTCGTTCGAGCAGGTGCCGCTGCGGGCATAACGGGCGATGCTGCCCCTCTGCCTCGGCACCACGGCGACGTCGGCTCGGGCGGGTGCTCATGCCATGGGCCTGCCGTCACGGCGACAATCGCAAGCGTGTCATCAAGAGCACGGATCAGGTACCGAGCCTGCGTGCCTTCGCCACCAGCGGCGTGATATTGCCTTGCGGCAGCTCGGCGGCGCGCGCCTGCAGCCATTCCAGCAAAGCATTCCAGTCCTCGCGGTGCGAGCGCGATGCGCTGCTGTCGTCGTCGAAGATACTGCGGCCGCTGTCGCCGAGGCCTACACAGACCTGGGAATCGCGCACACGGATCTTCGGCCTGCGTCATTCGATCAAGCGTGACATCGAGCTGCTTCGCCGACAGCGTGCGCTCGCGCAACCGGTTCGCGATCAAGGCGACGCGCAAGCGCCCGCTGCGAAATTCCTGCAGCCGGCGCACGATGTCGATGAACAGCAGCGTGGCGCGCAGATCGATCGGCGACGGCACCACCGGAATCAGCAGTACATCGGCACGCCGCGCGAAGCGCTCGAACTCGTGCGCAAGCAGCCCCGCCGGCGTGTCGATCAGCAGCACCTCGGTGTTCGCTGGAATGCGCAGCAGCCAGCCAGCGCTGAGACCATGCGTGGGGGTCGTCGCTGGCGAGCGCGTGCACCGGCGCCAGATGCGCGCATGCAGGCCGCACCAGGCCAGCGAAGAACCCTGCGGATCGCAATCGACCAGCGTGGTGCATGTGCCGCGCCGCGCAAAGCAGCCGGCCAGCGTGGTCGTCAACGTCGTCTTGCCACAGCCGCCTTTGCGGTTGGCCACGAGTATCCGGAACATCCCCTTCCCCGAAGTGGGCGTTGCGCCTGCTGCGCGAATCTACCCTATTCCCATTGGATATTTATGCACGCAGCGGCACTGCGGCTGGATAGGTTTTGAGACACAGCAGGCCTGCGCGCGCCGATCGGCCGCCAGCAGGAGCTGGCCGGCGTCGCCCCGGCGCAGCCGGATGGCACCGCTCGTGGCACAGCCGTCTCATCACCGACGCACCCGACGCGGGTGGTAGGCCTAGGTGCCGCGCACGCGCTGCGTGAGCCCCTTCAAGAAATTGCGCAGCATCTGGTCGCCGCATACCCGATAGTTCTTGTGGCCGGGCTGGCGGAACAGCGCGGAGAGCTCCGGCTTGGAGACGGCGAAGCCGGCGCCTTCGAAGATCTCGTGCATGTCCGCGTCCTTCAGTTCGAACGCGACGCGAAGTTTCTTCAGCACCAGATTGTTGCTCACGCGCGCTTCCACCGCGCGCGGCGGCAGGTTCGGGTCGGTGCCGCGCAGGTGCACGACCAGCCCGTTGAGGAAACGCGCGAGCACCGCGTCGCTGCACTCGACGTAGCCCTCCTCCTCTTCCTTCTTGAGGAACGCCTGCACATGGGTTTTGTCGATCGCGACATCCGCGTCGGCCAACTTCGTGATCTCGACCACCTTGGCGTCGCTGAGGTCGAGCATGTAGCGGATGCTGCGCAGTACGTGGTTGTTGATCAAAGGCTGTCCCGTGTTGGCTGATGACCCACCGCGATCGGCCAAGGGCCGCTCGATGCTGTTCCGTCATTGGATGTGGATGTCCGGCGCGGCGCGGAGCGTTGTGCTCGGCGGGCGCCTGGCACACCTTACGTCAGCAGCGGCCGGCTCGCACGTCCAGCCACGGTGCGGTCGTTTCCAGCTGTCTCGTTGGCAGCGCATTCCAGCCGCGGCGGCGGCGCAGCGCCGGCCACTCCAGGTCAGGTTCGACCGCTACCGCTTCGAAACGCCGCTCACGCCACTTCGTGCGCGCCGGCGATCTGCGTTTGATGGCTGCGCGCGAGTTCGAGCGTCAGTGCATGCCCGTCGTGCGAGAGCAGCGTGGCCGCCGCCTCCGCCGACTCGCTCGCGATGCCTTCGACGCGTGTGAACATCTGTGCCTCGAAGTCGGCGACCGCGCGGTCCCAGTCGGCGCGCTCGGCCAGCAGCCGTGCCAGCTCCGCCGCATCGAGCATCGCCGCGTTGACGCCCTCGCCGCCGAACGGCGACATCACATGCGCGGCATCGCCGATCAAGGTGAGCCCGCGCCGATGGCTCCAGCAATGGCCGACCGGCAGCGCATGGATCTGGCGTTCGACGAAGCGATCGCCCGCCGCACGGAACAGATCGAGTATTTCAGGCGCGAAGCCGTCGAACTCGCGGATCAGTTCTTCGCGCACCCGATCGGGCGTGCCAAAGCTGAAGCGTTTGCCGGCCCAGCCGGGCGGTACGCGAAAGATCGCGTAGCCGCGCACATGGGCGTTGCCGTTGCGCTGCGCGATGATCTCCTTGCCGTCGCCTTCGATGCCGACCTTGCCGCGACCGACCAGCTTGGACAGCGCGGGATGACGGCGGTCGATATCGTCAATGCCGAACTCGATGAAGGCGAGTCCGCTGTACTGCGGCTTGTACGGCGACAGCAGCGGCCGCACGCGCGACCAGGCACCGTCGGCACCGACGACGAGATCGAATGGACCTGCGACGCCATCGTCGAAGACCAGGTTCCAGCGACCGTGCGCCGTCGCCTGCACTTCGCGCACGGCACTGCCCCACTGCACGCACCGGGTGGGCAGCGCGCCCAGCAGGAGCGAACGCAACGCCGAACGATCCACTTCCGGGCGGTCACCCGCGCTCGCATCGGCTGTCTCGAAGAGCACGTTGCCGAGCTTGTCGACCAGGCGGTCGCCCTGGTCTTCGTAGCGCGCAACCGACGCGAAAGCGTCGCGCAGCCCCGCGCAGCGGAGCGCGTGCAGACCGGATTCCTCGTGCAAGTCGAGCGTGCCGCCCTGCGGCCGCTCCAGTTCGTGCGCATCGCTCTCGAAAACGCGGCTGACGATGCCGTGGACATGGAGGATGCGCGCCAGCGTGAGACCGGCCGGACCGCCACCGACAACCGCGATACAGGGTTTTTCGTGCATGCCGGCGTCGCCCCGATTATGATAGGAACCTATATATCTACATAGCTACCTATGCAATGTCAACTCACGACTACAACGACGCCGCCGGCGATCCGCTCAAACTGATGGGCCATGCCCATCGTGCCTTCACGCGCATCGTCGACACCCCACTGCGTGAACTCGGATTCGCCGTGAGCCAGCTGCCGGTCCTGGTCGCGCTGAAGAACGGCCGAGCGCTGCCGCAATCCGAACTCGCGCGGATCGCCCGTGTCGAGCAGTCGAGCATGGCGCAACTGCTGAACCGCATGGAACGCGACGGCCTGATCGAGCGCATCGCCGATCCGGATGACAAGCGCAGCCGGCTGATTTCGCTCACCGCCGCTGCCGCGCGGCACATACCTAAGGGCAAGGCGATCATGGACGCAACTTGCGAGGTCGCGCTGACGGGATTCAGTCGGAAAGAAATCGATCAGCTTGCAGCGCTGATGGCACGCATCAACGCGAACCTGCAGAAGGCGGCGGACGACATCGCGCATTGACGGCACCGGCGCCTGCATCGGAACGGGTGCACGTCTGCTGCGTAGACCCGAGCGAGCTCCCTGCCGTTCTTTTCATCGATTAGTATCGGCACGTGTCTCGACGACCTGGGGGAATGCCTGATGAAAGCGCTTCAGCTCACTCTCGCACGCGGCGCTCGGCGCCTCGCGCTCGCGCTGGCGATGGCCGCCTCGCTCGCGGGTCCGGGCATTTCAGTCGCCGCAAAACCCGACAGCGCGGCGATCCAACGCGAGGTCGCCAAGCGTCACGACGAAGCGGTCAAGCGACTGCAGGACTGGATCGCGCTGCCGTCGATCGCGGCCGAGAATCGCAACGCGCGCGAAGGCGTCGAGTACATGGCCAAGCTGGCGCGCGAAGCGGGCTTCCAGAAAGTCGAGATCCTCGATACCGACGGCAAGCCGGGCGTATTCGCCACGCTCGATGCCGGCGCCGCCAAGACGGTCGGCCTGTACTTCATGTACGACGTCAAGCAGTACGACCCGGCCGAATGGAGTTCGCCGCCGCTGGACGCGAAGCTGGTCGACAAGCCCGGCATCGGCAAGGCCATCGTCGGCCGCGGCGCGGTCAATCAGAAAGGTCCGGAGTCGGCGTTTCTCGCCGCGCTGCATGCGATTCGCGGCGCCGGCGAGAAGATGCCGGTGAACCTGGTCATGGTCGCCGAAGGAGAGGAAGAAATCGGATCGCCGCATATCGGCCAGCTCGTGCTGCGACCGGAGGTACAGGCGGCGCTGGCGAACACCGTCGGCGTCTTCATGCCCTCGGCATCGCAGGATCTCGATGGCGGCGTCACCGTGACGCTCGGCGCCAAGGGCGTCGTCGAACTCGAGCTCGTGTCCAGCGGCGAGAAATGGGGGCGCGGCCCGGCCAAGGACATCCATTCCTCGCTCAAGGCGATGGTCGACAGTCCCGCCTGGCGACTGGTCAAGGCGCTGAACACGCTGGTCTCCGACGACGGCAACACGATCACCATCGACAACTATCCGGTGCCGCCGCCGATCAGCGCCGAAGAACGCGCGATGGTCGCCGCCGGCGTCGCGGTGCGCGACGAGGACAAGAGCAAGAAGCAATTCGGCGTGCAGCACTGGATCGACGACCTCGGCTGGCAGGCCGCCAACGAGCGCCTCGTCTCGCAGCCGACGGTCAATATTGAGGGTCTGGTCGGCGGCTACACCGGCCCCGGCGGCAAGACCGTGCTGCCGCATCGCGCGGTCGCCAAGATCGACATGCGTCTGGTGCCGGGCATGAAGGTCGACGACGCGGTTGCAGCACTGAAAGCGCACCTCGCCAAGCGCGGCTTCGGCGACATCGAGGTCAACGTCAGCGGCGGCTACGATCCGACCAGCACCAAGGCGAGTGCGCGCCTGATCCAGGCGCAGCTCGCGGTGCTGACACGCGACGGCCTGAAGCCGATGCTGTGGCCGCGCAACGCCGGCTCCTACCCCGGCTTCGTCTTCACCGGCGCACCGCTCAACCTCGCCTCCGGCCACTTCGGCCTCGGCCACGGCAGCGGCGCGCATGCACCGGACGAGTACTACGTGATCGAATCGAGCAATCCCAAGGTCAGGGGTTACGACGGCGCGGTGACGTCGTTCGTCGAATATTTGTATGAGTTGGCGAAGTAGGACGATCGGGAAGCATCGGGAAAGCGAAGAACACCCGCTCTTTTCTCGACGATCACCTGCGGTGGGCCGGCAGATGGCAGGAGCCAGGAGCTGCTGCGCCGATCCGCACCTGATGTCGTTGCAAGCCGCTGCCACCGATGTGGCCGGTCGACCGATGTTTTACGAGCCAAAATGCAACGATCTCTTACCGACGTACTGCGCGCTATCGGGGAAGTCGCCGACTTCTCGGATATTCCCGTGACCGATGCAAACACGCTCGGGCTCTTCAAGATTCGCCCCGTGCACGTCGCCGCCGTGTGGGGTGACTGCGAAGCCATCGAGCTGCCCGTTCGAGCAGGCGCGTCGATCGACCGGAGAGGCGAGCACGGTTTCACCCCGCATGGAGGCGACAGCGCAAGGCCATCTCGCGGCGTGTCAGCTGCTGGCCGCCCTTGGAGCGCGTCCGATCCCGAATGACGATGGGCAGTTGCCCAGCGAATACGCCGCCGCAAGCGATCAACGCGAGCGTTCAGATTGGCTACGGATCAAGGGACTTTGACAGCAAAGAACAGCCAGAACGCAACTGCGCAACCGTTTCCCCTTGGCCATCGCGAAGAACGTGCATCTAGCGACGCCATTCAAGGGGTCGCAAACTCTGCAACAAGCCCTCGTTGGTCTTTTCAATCCGCTGCAGCCGCGGATAGCGCAACGTCCCGTCATAAGCCAGCCGGATCGTCCGCGTCTTGCCTGCAGCCTCGAGGCCAAGATCGAGCGGTACGTGCGACGCCGATTTGACCGCAGCGCGCAGGACATCGTCCGTGTAAGTCGCGCCATTCACGCTGACGATGCGGTCGCCGACGCTGACACCGGCATGAAACGCCGGGCCACCCCAGGACGCCGACCGCACGGTGCCACCGTTGCCGATCGCTAGGCCGATCGAGTAGCCGAGATCGACGTTGCCGCTGTCGGCCTCGGCCTGACGGAAGGACTCGGTCGGCGTGTCGGTGAAGACGAGTCGATAGCCGGCACGCGTCAGCCCGTCGAGCAGATGCGTATCGGCATGGGTGTCCAGACGCTCGCGTAGAAACGTCGCCCAGTCGTACGGCGCGAGGCGATTCAGCGCGGCGCAGATGTCTTCGAAGGTGTACGTGCGCGTGACGCGACTGCCGTCCTCGATGCCGAAGAAACTGCGCGCGAAATCATCGAGGCTGCGGCGGCCGGCGCTCCTCTCGCGCAGCAAACCGTCGACGCTCAACCAGAGCAGTACGCCTTCCGGGTAGTAGTCTTCACGTCGCTGCCAGTCGCGCCAGGCGACTGGATGGCCGGCCATGTACAAGGGATCGTTGTTGCTGTCCTGCAGCGATTTCCATGCACGCCCGATGCGCGCCGAGGCAGTGGCGGCATCGAGTGCGAACGCATCGAGCGTGTCCTGCGGATTCCGCAATCCCGCGCGCGCGGCAAGCACGCGGCCCCAGTATTCCGACAGGCCCTCGTAGACCCAGAGCAAGCTGTTGCGCACCGGCGTGTTGTAGTTCGGCGTCCACAGATCGGCGGGCTGGCGAAAGCGCCCGTTCCAGGAGTGCACATATTCGTGCGCGATCAAATCCGTATACGGGAGCTGATGCGCAGCGTCGGTGAAGAACGTCGGGGCAAGGTTGTTCTCATCCGACTGCAGATGCTCCAGCCCGCCGCCGGAAGGGAACGTGTCGCTCAGGGACACCAGGATGTCGTAGTGGCCGTAGTGCTGCGCATGGAACAGACGTTGGGTCTGCGTCACCATCGACTGCAGCGCTGCGACCTGCTCGGGCTGGATCTGCACGCTCGCCGGGGAATCGCCAAGCAGATCGAGCCTTACCGGCGCAGCGGCACCGGGCGTCAGATCGATCTGGCGGACATGGCGCCCCGCATAGACCGGCGAGTCGACCAGGGCCTCCAGCGAGGTCGGTTCGAACGCAACGACGCCGTCGCGATTGGTCAGCACCGACAGCGAACCTGCCGGGGTGAAGTCCTCGGGCAGCTTCAACGTCGCTGCGACCGTCAGATTGCGCGCATACCAGCCCGCCGGATACAGCAGCAGCCGATGCCAGGCCACGTTGACGATGTCGGGCGTCATCTCCAGCGCGCCGCTGCGAGCGGTCGGCGGCGACAGATACTGGAAATCCACATCGAGCGTCCGGACACCCGCGGGCACATCGATATGGAACGCGTGCACGTCGACAGCGTCGCGCTGCCATTCCAGGCGGGCCGCGCCGGCGTGCACGACCAAACCCGTAAGATTCGCCACCGATGCGGTCGCCGCGTGACTGGCCGTCTCCCACTCGGGATACAGCAGCGTCAGGCTGCCTTCCGTTTGTACGGGAAGGCGCTCGTGGATAGCGAAAACATGGTGGCGCAGATCGGTCGCATCCACGGCCAACTCGATGGTCCCTGCATAGGCACGGTCGATCGGCGCGGGAATCCGCGACGATGGCGCCGAATAAGCTGGCCCGCCACTGTTCGGCGCATCGCCTGCAACCGCCGCTGAGGCAGCAGACAGCAGCGCAAAGAATAAGACTATCGAGTGCGGCATTGCGGGAAATCCATCGAGCATGCGGTATTCCAAGCTACAGCGATGGCGTAGCGCGCTGGATCGCAGCCGAGACACTGCGCCACCGTTTCACGTAGGCGTCGGCAGATTGACCTTCGTGCAGAAAGCCGCGAAGCGCGCATCGGTCTTGTACTGCAACAAGTAGGTATCGAACAGCAGCAGCTGGATGCCCGGGTCGCGCGCGGCGTACGCGCGATCGAGCCATTCGAACATGCGATCGGGCTCTTTGCGCAGCGCATAGACCTCGGCGATCTGCACGGCCGAATCGTCGCCCTGCTGATCGATGAGCGCCTGCAGCGCCGCGTCCGCTGCAGCGGCATCGTCGCCGACCTGCCGCGCGAGCGCGAGTGCGATCGTGCGCCAGTTGCCGGGCGCCATGCCCAGCGCCTCGCGCAGCGCCGATGCAGGATCCTTGCGCAGGATCGCCAGCGTGGTCAGCCCCACATAAGCGGCCGCATTGCCGGAGCGCAGTTCGATCGATTGGCGGATCGCCTGCTCGGCTTCGTCGTAACGGCCCAGCGCAGTCAGAAAACGGCCGAGGAAATTGAACGCCGCGGCACGCCGCGGATCGACGACGAGGGCCTGCCGGGTCAGCTCGACCGCTTTCTGCAGCTGCCCGCGCGTGCCGGTCAGCATCGCCAGCTGGACGCGTGCCAGCGTGTCGTCGGGCGCCAGCGCGACCGCGCGCTGGTACTCCGCCTCCGCGCCGGCCCAGTCGAGTTGTTTCGATTGCAGCAGGAAGCCGCGCGCCACGTGCGCGGCCGCGAGGTCGGGGTCCAGCGCGATCGCTCTGTCGGCGGCGATCTGCGCCTGCTCATAGGCATGCTGCTTTTCGGCGCCGGCCAGCGTCGACTGGCCCAGGCCGCACCACACCATCGCCAGCGCCGCATAGGCGCGCGCATACGCCGGATCGATGCGCACCGCTTCGTTGAAGTCGTCGATGCCGAGCCATTGCGCGGACGCCGGCCCCGACGAGGTGTGAAAACGCCCCTGCAGATACGCGTTGTAGGCGTCCAGGTTGCCGCTCGGCGGATGCTCGCTTTGCTTCGTGCCCGAGATCGCAGTGACGAGCTTGGCGCGCAGCGCCTGTGCGACCGCTTGCGTGATCTCATCCTGCAGCGCGAACAGGTCGCGATACGGCCGGTCGAAATGCTGCGACCACAAGGTCCTGCCATCCGCCGCGCTGACCAGTTCGGTACGCACGCGCACCGCATCGCCGGCGCGGCGCACGCTGCCTTCGAGCAGGTGGGCGACACCGAGCTTGGCGCCGATGGTCCGCGCATCATCGGTGCTGTCGCGAAACTGGAACGACGAATTGCGGCTGATCACCTTGAGCGTGCCGAACTGCGCCAGCGCGGTTATCAAGTCTTCCGACAGTCCATCGGAAAAATACTGCTGCCCCTGCTCGCCGCTTTCGTTGGCGAGCGGCAGCACCGCGATGGACTTCCCGTCCACGTCGGCCGCGGGAGGGATCGCGATTGTCGCTGGCGTCTTGTCGGCCTGCGCCTGATCGTGCGCCTCGCGTTTCGGCGCAATCCCCCACAGCACGCCGCCGCCGATCGCCAGCAGCAACCCAAGGATCGACAGCTCCACGGCAGTGACGCGCTGCGCGCCGCGCTCGCCGTGATACCAGGCCAGCACGAGTACGAGCAGCACCCCGATGGCCAGCGCGACAATCAGGAAGCGCATCGCCGCTTCCGGCCAGCCGAAACGCTGCGAGACGATGTCGACGGCCTGGATCACGGCGAACGACGCTGCGACATAGGCGGCCGTCCACTGCACGAGCTTGCGCTGCTTGAGTCGACGCAGAAACTCGATCATCGGCCGTGTGCCCTCCCGAGCCGGCATAGTAATCTGGATTGGAACGAGTTCAGACGCGCGGATTCGACGGCGACGTGCTGACCTGGCATGCCGCGTTGCACGCTCACGTGCAGGTGCGGCGCGCCTTGCTCGGAAAAGTAGATTCCTGCAAAAAGTGGCATTTCGTTCGGCTCGCCGCGAAAGGCGCCGCGCGCGCGCAGCGCGGGCGCGGATCGTTCTGCTCAGCCGACGAACGCTTTCAGCAGCGTCTCGACAGGACGGCGCAGAGAATCCGCGCCCGATGCTCACTCCGCTTCCGCGACGAACGAAACGCCGATCTCGCCGACGAAAAGTGCCGTGCCCTGTATCGGATAGCGCACATCGCTGCTGAGGAATGTCCCTTCGCCGACGGGATAGCCCGCCGCGTCTTCGGCATGGTTCAACGCGACGCTGCGGATCGCCATACCGCGCGGCTGCGACGCGGCCTTGCCAGCGTGCCAGTCGGTGATGACGCCGCCATAGTCCCAATCGAGTCCATTGAACGAAATCGGCGCGCCGTTCATGCGCACCAGTTCGGCCAGCGTCATGCCGAGGTGCACGCCGTTGTCGAGTTGCCAGCGCGAGTGCGCGCCACGCACCCGCATCGACTCGATGCCGCGCGAGCGCTCCTGGTCCTGGAACACCAATTCCGCCCGTCGCGCAGGATCGCCGTCGAACAGCACGATGCCCTTGATCGTCTCGCCTTCCGCGCCGTCGAGATCGGCACGCCGGACATTCGCCGCTCCGAATCGCCGGCGCAGGTTGTCGAGCGTGATGTCCTTGTCGATGAATCCGGGCAGGCGGTACGTCGCGGCGGCCGCGAGGTCGGCCGGATCCGCATCCTGCCAACGCGCGACGCCGGCCAGTGATGCGGAATGCGCGGTCTCGTCGGCATCCTGCGACATGGCGGATGGCGCGCCCGCAGGCTGCATCGCCGCGCATACCTCGGTCAGCGTTGCAAGGGAGGCCATGATCGCGAACAGCACGACGCGCTTGGGCATTGCGCGCAGGATCGGACCAGTTGGGATAGGCATACTGCGGCATTCCTCGGTTGGGCGATGACGCCGATTGTATGGAAACTGCGTCCAGCGTCGACTTCGGCCGCAAGAGCCTGGCAACGACGCAGCGACGCGCACGCGCAGTGGCGGAAAGCCCGCTCGACCCCGGCTCGCTCTGACTGCAAACACGTCGCACGGCTGCCTGCTCCGCGTTTGACGCAACTTTCGCGGGCTCGCAGCCCGCCACGCGGCCGTGGCTTCTCGATTTTCCGACCCGGTTAAACCGAACCCCTCATTCGAACATCCAACACGAAGCACGCCGCACCGACGGAATCAGATCTTGAGAACGAGTTTCCCCTCAGCAGCGAGACAGCTTGCAATACAAGCACGGCGCATCGCGTGGCCTGCGATGTTCGCATTCACCGTTTTCCAGTGCGCTGCGGTTTGGGCCGCAACGCCCTCCGTGCAACCGGGCGGCATCAGTGCGTTCGTCGACGTCAACGTCGTGCCGATGGACAGCGAGCACGTGCTGCGCCGGCAAACCGTGCTGATCGAAAATGGCAGGATCAGCGCGATCGGATCGTCCCTGCCCGTACCGGCCAATGCCCGCGTCATAGACGGCCACGGCAGGGATTTCCTCGCGCCCGGGCTCGCCGACATGCACACGCATTCGGACACGGCTGCGGACATGCAGGTCTATCTCGCCAACGGCGTGACCAGCGTGCTCAACATGGGCGAGGCGTCCAACGCGTTCATGGGCCAGGTACGCCCTGCGATCAATAGCGGAAAACGGCCGGGTCCGCACATCTATGCGGCCCTGCTCGTCGACGGATCGCCGCGCTACAGCCACTTCACCGTGACGACGGCCGAGGAAGCGCGTTGGATCGTGCGGCTGGCCAGGACCAACGGCTACGAGTTCATCAAGGCCTACAACAATCTCTCGCCGGAGTGTTTCTACGCCCTCGTCGAGGAAGGAAAACGACAGCAGATTCCCGTCGTCGGCCACGGCGTCACCCGCGTCGGCCTCGAACGCCAGCTCGATGCCGGCCAGGTCATGGTCGCGCATACCGAGGAGTTCCTCTACACGGTGTTTTCCAAGCCGGATCGAGAACAGACCGACGCAGCGCCCGATCCCGCGCGCATTCCCGCAGCCATCGCGTTGATCGAGCGCGACCACGCGTTCGTCACCGCGGACCTCGACACCTACGCCACGATTGCGCGGCAATGGGGCAAGCCGGACATCGTCGAAGGCTTCCTGCGCCAGCCGGAAATCCGTTATCTGCCGCCGCAGTGGCGCATCGACTGGCGCGCTGACGACTACACCCATCGCAAGGGCAGCCTGCAGGCGAAGCTCGCCTTCCTCGCGGGCTTCACCAAGGCCATGAGCGATGCCGGCGTGCCGCTGATGACCGGCACCGATGCGCCGACGATTCCCGGACTCATCCCCGGCTACTCGCTGCATGACGATTTGCGCGCGCTCGAACACGCAGGTCTCACGCGCTATCAGGTACTTTCCGCTGCGACGCGCACGCCCGGCGAACTGATCCGGCACTCGGTACCAAACGCCGAGGCGTTCGGCACGATCGCCCCGGGCCAGCGTGCCGACTTGATCCTGTCGGCAAACAATCCATTGGAAGACCTCTCGACCTTGCGCCAGCCGCTCGGCGTGATGGCGAGCGGAACCTGGTATGCGGCAGCGGATCTGCAAACGCTGCTCGACGGCGTCGCGCGCAGCTACCTGCGCGCACTTGCGCCGCGGTGAGCGGCGACCGAAGCATCGAGCCGGCGCTGCCGTGCGCTACAACGCGCGCCGTGCAGGTCGACGACTCGACTCAATCGAACCGCCGCGCCAACGCGAAATCGATGGCCGCGCAGACTGCCGCTACCTGCGCGGCGTTGCATTGCTCGGGCGTCGCGCGCGGACTGTCCGGGTAGACCTCGGTCGTCGTGGTGTAGCGCGCGTTGGTGATGCGCGCACACAGGCCGAGCTGCTGCAACGGGTATTCGATGACGCCCGGCGCGACCACGCGCGACCCGATGATTTCGCCATGGCGATCGGCCGGCGCGATGTGCGTGACTTTCGCCACGGCCGCAATGACCGACTGCTGAAACTCCGGCTGCGGCCTTTCGCTGTCGTCGACCAGATAGAAGCCGTCCGGGATTTCACCGGGAACATGGGCCACGCCATCGCGCGCGGCCAACGCAGGGCGGAACTCGGATTCGTCCGAATCGGTCGTTTCGTGCAAGTCGATATGTACCAGCACGCGATCGCGCAGTGGCGCGATCAGGCGCATCAGCGCGGCCGATTCCGCTGCCGGGCTGTCGGCGCGAAACGAGCGGTTCGGATCGATCGCCTGCGCGTTCCAACGGTGAATGCGCTCGTACGCCCACGGGCTGACGCACGGCGCAATGATGAGGTTGATGCGGCCGGCATAGCCTGCCGCATGCGTGTCGGCAAACTGCAGCGCGCCATGCACGCCGCTGGTTTCATAGCCGTGCACGCCGCCGGTCACCAGCGCATAAGGCCGTTCGTCGCGCCAGTCGCGGCTGCGGATCGCGAGCAATGGATAAGCGTCGTCGGGCGAATCGTCGAGGCGGCCGTACTCGGCGATGTCGAAGCGATCGCGCAGGCGGTCGATCACGCTCAGCACGTCTGCCGCGTAGCTGCGCTTGCGGGTTTGGCGGGCACGCCAGATCGCCACGTCGGCAGCACTCCAGGGCTGGCCGGGAATGCCGATCGGATAAGAGGCGCTGGTCGTCGTCATGTCGCTCGCACTACGGTTCGTCGGAAGGCGAGAACTGTACAACGGCGCACGCACCGGATGCATCGGCGATGAAAGGCCTCCTGTCGACGCGGGGACAGTGGATGGGACTCTCTTCCATCATCCCGCCAATCGTTCCGCGTTTTTCGCGCTTGGTTACCCTGCTAGAGGTAACTCAGTCACTAGTCCTTGCGGCGCGCCTTCACGCCGGCGACCCATCGGCACAACGGATAGAGCACCGCGACCACGATCCCCCACACGACGTGCACGCCCGCCAGCGGCACGCCGTAGCCAGTCTTCGGATAGAAGCGCCCCATGGGCAGGAATGCGTGCACATCGAATCCTTGCGCGACACCGAGGCCGATGCTGAGCAGGAGGATCAGGTACAGGTGGGCGACGTAGAACGCGAACGGGACGGTGCCGAACATCCAGCACGCGCTTCGCCGGTCCATCGAAGCGCTCGGCAAACGCGCAGAGGATCGCTGCCGGCCCCAGCGTCATCAGCAGATGGAGCAGCCTCGGCGGATACTTTTCGGCAGCGCGTCCGACGCTGAACCTTGGGCGGTTTACCGGACGTCTTTACGCCCATCCTGTTTGCACCCTTCGGTTCTGGCCGCGTCGTTGAGGGCAACCGTCGAACGACGCAGCAGCTGCTCAGCTACGTCGTTGCGATCTATCTCATCATCGCAACGCCGGCGCTACTTCGCCTGCGAGAGATGTTCGCCGACGAGCCAGGCCCACAATCACCGCAGCGCTCAGCCCAGTGCGTTGATGCGGATGTGATTGCCCGCCGGGTCGCGGAATGCGCAGTCACGCACCCCGTACGGCTGTTCGGTCGGCTCCTGCACGACCTCGGCGCCGCTCGCCAACAGTCGGGCGAAGGTGCCGTCGAGGTCGGTGCTGGCCAGGATGATCATCGCGTACGTTCCCTTGGCCATCATCTCGGCGATCATGCGGCGCTCGTCGTCGGTGAGGCCGGGGCTCGCGCCGGGCGGATGCAGGACGATGGACGTATCGGGCTGATCGGGCGGACCGACCGTGATCCAGCGCAGGCCTTGGTAGCCGACATCCTTGCGCACCTCGAAGCCGAGCGTGTCGCGATAGAACGCCAGTGAGGCATCCGGGTCGTTGTGTGGAAGGAAGGTCGAATGAATGGTGAGCTTCATGGCAGTCCTGCTCGGTGGGGGTCGAGCCGTCATGCTACGTGCTGCTTGCGCGCCGGCGCTTCTCGATTCCTGACCGGTCGCGTCACTTGTTTCGCCACGCAGGACGGTATTCCCGCCGTCGCGCAAGCCTGCTCGCGCCGATAGACGCCGGGCGACACCCCGACCAGCTCGGTGAAGCGTGTGCTGAAGGTGCCCAGCGACGAACATCCCACCGTGAAACAGATCTCGGTGACGCTGAGATCGCCGCGACGCAGCAGCGCCATCGCGCGCTCGATGCGTCGCGTCATCAGATACGAGTACGGCGATTCGCCATAGGCGGCGCGGAACTCGCGGCTGAGGTGACCGGCCGACATATGCGCGCCACGCGCAAGCGCTTCGACATCCAGCGGCTGCGCGTACTCCCGATCAATGCGGTCGCGCACGCGGCGCAGTCGCGCAAGATCGCGAAGATGCTGCGCCGGGGCGACTGTGCGGTTCACCCGGGCAATCGTCCCATGTCGCAACGGCGTGCTCAAGTGCGCCGCGATCGCGGCGAACCCGGCGTGTGCCTGCGCGCGTGGAGAACTGCCGTTGCGGCATCGAGTGCGGCACGACGACGCGTCCGGACGGCGCCATCGATGCCGCTGTCAGCTTGCCCGCCCCAACACCGTAACTCTCAGAGACAGCGCACCCATGGCCGAATCCCCGAGGGGACTGCACAGGAGTACAGCAATGAGTCTGACCGGCACCCACGAAGTGTTTGCTTCGATCGACGAACAAGCGCTCAACGACATCCTGCGGGCGTTCTTCAACGCCAGGCCGCGTTACCGACACTACGGCTCGCCCGCGTTCGTGCCGGCGACCACGGTCAACGAAACCGCGATCCCGGCCATTGCATTTCCAGGCGTTCCCGGCGGTATCGATTGGCGGATCCGCTTCAGCACGCCGGTCATCGACCTGTTCGAGCAGACGCAGCCGCTGCTGCCGGGCCTGGTCCTGCAGCCGGGGCAGTTCAGCCTGCACACCGATATCGAACTGTGCGTCAACTGCGTATCGCGCAAGGACACGCGCAGCGATGTGGCGAACGCTCGCGCCAGCCGGCCGAATCGCCCCGATCACGTCACCTGCACCAAGCTCGGCGTGTTCGGCATCGGCCATCTGGACGTCTGGAACAACCCCGGCGGCGACGGCGCCGTGCGCCTGCGCCTGGACAGCGTGGAGCTGGTCGACATCAAGCCCGATTCGCTCGAAACCGTTCTGGAATGCGTCATCAGGATGATCCTGGACGGCATCCTCTCGAGCATCGTGCTGCCGTTGAAAGCGCTGCGCGCCGGCGCCTTCGAACTGATCGTCAGCGAAGGACCGGAGATCGAGCACAACCACATTCAAGCCTTCGGCAACGTCTAGCGACAGGAGATACGAGCATGTCCAAGATCCTTGCAGCAATCGACGAAGGCGGCGCCAACACGTTGCTGGCCGACGCCATCGCGAGCATTCCGACGCTGAGCAGCAGCGGCAGCGCTTCGTTGGGACCGTTCAGCGCGGGCTACTCGGTGCACGGCCACTTCGCCAGCGGCGGCGTCGATCTCATCGCGCCCTCCACCGTGCGCATCCAGCACCTGCGGTTCGTCTGGCAGATGACGCTGTCGTTCGGCATCGACCTCAACGACTTCCTGCCGCACTTCTGCCTGCCGCGCGTCTGCGTCGACATCCCCTGCGTCGGTCGCGTGTGCACGCCGAAGATCTGCCTGAGCTGGCCGACGATCGGCGTGTCGGTGCCTTTCGGCGATTTCGTCGAAGCCAGTGCCGACTTCGGCATCGACGTATCGCTGTCGGCGGGCCAGTGGAGCGTACAGATCGCGGTGCAGAATCTCTCGCAGCTGCAGTTCGGCCCGGCCACGGCAGGCATCCTGTTCCTGATCGGCGCGGCGATCACGCCGCTGCTGCTGTTCATTCCATTCATCGGCCCGTTCCTCGCGGGCGCCGTCGACATCATCCTGGCGTCGATCGGCATTGCCGGACTCACCGGCTTCCTGGGGCCGATCCTGTCACCTTTCCTGGCCGGCCTGAAGGTGCCCGTCTATCAGCAGGACAAGCATTTCAAGGTCCTGCCGTCGAGCGGTCCGGTCGATCCGGACGTGTTCATCGAGCTCGACGCGGTGAGCGCGCAAATCCAGCACAGCGACGAAGACGAGCTGGTGCTGTCCGTCGATATTTCGCCATGAATGCCGCTCGAGGAGAATCGCCATGAACGCATCCACCGACACATTCGACAGCCGTGCGCTGCGCTACATCGATTGCTACGGCCAGCGCTTCATGCGCGAGGGGACGTATCGCTATCACGTGCTGTCCCGCCAGGAGCAAGGCCTCGCAAGCCAGGAGCCGCACACGATCAGGGTCTGCCCCCGCAAAGGCGACGGCCGGAACGGCAGCAAGATGACGCAGCACGCCGTGCAGCTGCGCTGGGCGAAAGGTCGATTCGCCGGCAGCGTCGACGAGCTCGAGATCGAAGTTGGCGACATCGTCCTGTGGAACTGCCCCGACCCGGCTGCGCCCGCCTACGAAATCATCGGCGACCAGGAATTCTTCGCGAGCGCGCGCATGCTCAACGAATGCGGCTTCACGCACGCGTTCGGCACGCCCGGATCGTATGCCTGGGCCGATGCGCACGGCTCCAGACTGGGCGGGGTCGTCCACGTGAAGGAAGTCGCCTGCAAGACGCGCGGCGACCTCGCGCAATGGCAGCAGCAGCTGTCGAAGGCGGCGCTGGTCATGATCGCCGACGGCAAGGCGGAGCCTGCCGAAATCGAAATCGTGGCAGGACAGACGGTGTACTTCGCAATCGTCACCTGCAAAGGCATCTCGGTCACCGACAGGCGGCTGCTGGGCACGTCGGGCGGCCCAGGGAAAGATTCACACGCGGCCAACTGCGCCTGACGAACGATAGGTGCCGCCCGCTTGGGCGGCACCGAGAGGAAAACCGACCCGGGCTCCCGCGTCTAGCGAAGTTGACGCAGCCCGAGGCGCAGCAGCGTACCGATCACGATAAACAGCACGGCCGCGCTCAACGCGAGCGACCAATGGATGCCGATCATGGAGCCGACCAGGCCGACGGTGATGCCGCTGAACGTGCGCATGCCGGACGCGAACATGTTGAACACGCCGATCGCCCGCCCGCGCATGTCCGCCGGCGCATCCAGCTGCACCAGGGTCTGCGCCATCGCGTTGAACGACAGCTCGACGAAACCGGCGACGAACAGCAGCGCGAGCGCGAGCGGGTAGCGCTGCGTCAGCGCGAACGAGGCCAGCGCGAGACACCAGATCATCGCCAGCACGCACGCGGTGCGCGCACGCGGCTGCAGCAGGTTGCGGCTTTCGAGCACGACGCCGGCCGTCAATGCGCCGGCAGCATCGGCCGCCAACAGCATGCTGTAGAAGAAATCGGCCTGGCCCTGCCCGAGGTCGTGCGCAAAGCCCGGCATCTGCGCCTGGTACGCGTTGCCGACGAACAGCGCCGCAGCGCCGGCCAGCAAGGTCATCACCAGGATCACTCGGTGCTGCGCGATCTCGTGCAAGGCGCGCCAGATGTCACCCAGCGTTCGCACCGCGCGGGTCGCGACCGCGGCGCCGCCGGCGCGAAACTTCGGCCCGTACGGAGCGACCGCCAGCCACAGGATGAAGGGTAGATAGAGCGACGCGTTGACGAGGATGCCGAGGTTCGGCCCGAGCCATAGCAGCAACCCTCCGCCGACGCCAGGCCCGGCCAGCATGCCGAGTTGCCGCGCGGTCGCGTTGAGCCGAACCGCACTCTGCAGATGCTCGCGTCCAACGATGTCGTGCAGCAGCAACTGCGAGGGCGGCCCCCACAGCACACCGGCCATGCCGTGGATCACCAGCAGCACCGCGGCATGCCAGATCTGCAGCGTGCCGGTGATGAACAGGACGCCCCATGCGATCGACACGCCCATGAACAGCAGCATGCCGAGCTGGATCATCCGGCGCGGATCGAGGCGGTCGGCGAGCGCGCCGGAATACACCGAAAACAGCAGGAACGGCAGCCAGTGCGACACCACGGCGAAACCGCCGAGCGCCGGCGAGTGGAACTTGCCGAACATCACCCAGTAACTGATCACGTGCTCGATGTTGTCGGCCATCATGGCGAGTGCCGACAGCAGGAAGTACGCGCGAAAACCGGGGTGCCGCAGGGCGGCGAAGGAAACCGGCGGAGCCGGTGCGGGGGTTGCAGCGTTCATGGAGCTCCTTGGAATTCCGGTCAAGCGACAGCGCCTCGTGCCGATGAAGCGGCACGACGAGTCCGGCAGATCCGGATACGGTGGCGCGTTGGTTGACGTGAACGCTTACGGCGACCACACGACGTGCGGTGCCGCACGATGATAAAGGAAGAACAAAAGCCCGGTCCAGAGCGTCCGCATGCATGTCGGAGACGCCAAGGCGCGGCGACCGCGCACGTCACGTCCGCGGCAACGACGCAGCGAACCCTTCCCGCGCGATCGGGCATGGTCGATCCGACGGACGCGCGTCAATTCCTTTCGGAAACACGTATTCTGATCGTTCTCTGCAATCGCCGGCGGCCGTACGGTCGCATCGACTCCTCCACGTTTCCACAGCTGCGCGCCGATACCCATGAGCGACGATTCTCCCCTGCTGGCGCTCGGCGTTTCGTCGGACGAACAGAAAGCCTACGAGTTTCTGTTGGCCAATCCGGGCAGCACGGCGGCCGAGGTGGCGCGTGAGGTCGTCTGGCCGGCGCGGCGCGCGGGGCTCGTGTTGCGGGCACTGGAAGCCAAGGGCATGGCGAACTGCCTGCCCGAGCGAACGCCGCGCTATCTGCCCACCTCGCCCGAGGTCGCGTTGGACTTGCTGACCACGCGCAAGCGGGATGAACTGCAGCGCGCGCGCGTCATTGCCGGGCGCTGGCAGTCGAAAGTCCGGCGCACCTCGTTCGAAGAACAGCCGATCGAAATCATCACCGGCCGCGAAGCGATATCGCACATGTTCCAGCACATGCATCGCAGCGCGCGCGAGGAGATTCTCTGCCTGGAACGTCCGCCCTATGTGATGCATCCGACCTACCCGTATTTCGCCGTGCAGAAGCAGGCGTTGGCGCGCGGCGTGGTCCTGCGCAACATCGTCGATGCCGCCGTACTCGATGCGCCCGGCAAAGCCGAGATGCTGCGCAAAGAGGTCGAAGACGGCGAGAACACGCGCGTTCTGGTCAATCTGCCGATGAAGCTGGTGGTCGCCGACCGTCGAACCGCCCTGATCCCGCTGACCCTCGAACAGGCCCGCGACATCGCGCTGGTGCTGCGTCCGTCACTGTTGCTGGACACGCTGTGCGAACTGTTCGAAATCCTGTGGGATCGTGCGACACCGTTCGGCACCGCCGCGGTGTCGCTGCAGCCCTCGGATAAGGTTCGCCGCTCTGTCGATGCGGACCGGCTGGCGGCGCTGCTCGCGGCAGGCATGAACGACAAGTCGATCGCACAGGAACTCGGCATCTCGGCGCGCACGCTGGAACGCCGCATCCTGGAGCTGCTCAAGCACCTGGGGGCGCGCACGCGTTTTCAAGCCGGTTGGCAGGCCGCATTGCGCAGTGTGTCGCCCGCTGCGTCGCGCGGAAAACGCTGATCGCTCGCACGCGACCTCGAACGGGCCATCGACGTTGCTCGACGCACCCGGCTGCAGTCTGCGCAGCTGCGCCGACAAAGAGGCGCGACGTGCTGCCCGACGGACGACGGCGATGCACGGATTTGGCCATCCAAACGGCACCTGTGACGAGTTTCCGCCATGGCTGAAACTAGCCGCGCTTTCGCGTTGCCGCGTCCGTTGCAGGCGCCTATATTCGATTCGACGCCTTTCCGATGGCTTTGACTGCCGTCGCTCCACCCGAAGTTCGAGGTCACCCATGTACGGTCAGCGCAACCTTGCCACGTTCAGCACGCGAAAAATTCCGCTGGCGATCGCTGTATTCGTCGCGTCGTTCACGCAGTCGCCGGTGTTCGCGGCGGCCCCGACCGCACCCAGCGGTGTCGTCGGCGTGTCGATCGGTACCGATCTGATGGTCGACAGCCGTTTCGGCGATGACGGCTATACCGTCGTCAACTACAACGACGACGGCGGAACCTGGGACGAAGCAGTGCGCGTGATCGCTGCCGACGACGGCGGTTTGTGGCTGGTCGGCTTTCATCGCACCGATGCGTCGGGCGACTTTCTGGCGATCTCCAAGCTCGACGCCAACGGCGTCATCGACGCCGCCTATGGCGTCGACGGCAAGCTCCTCGCGACGACCGGGGTCAACCTGATCCACGACGTCGTGCTCGCCAACGGCCGCCTCTACGTCACCGGTACGCACTTCATCGAATCCTCGCTGGGCATCGTCGGCGTCGCCTGCGCGGAACTCGACGGCACGCCGTGCGACGGGTTCGGCGACGGCGGCACGGTCACGATCGCGATCAATGCAGACGGTTTCAACAGCGAGGGCGATCGCCTCCTCTATCGCGACGGCGCGCTGTACGTGGTCGGCAACACCGATCCGGGCGGCGAGAACGGTCACTCCGGCGCGATCGCGGTCGCCAAGCTCGATGCCACGAGCGGCGCGCTCGATGCCGGTTTCGGCGACGGCAGCGGTCCCTTGCCCGGCACCGAGATCCTCGATCCGAACCTGCATCCGGACGGCTTCGATTTCGCCTATGCGGCCGCGTTCGCGGCCAATGGCGACGTGCTCATCGGCGGTCAGGCGCAGGGCAGCGGCGATCTCGGCAGCGAGGGCTATATCCTCTCGCTCGACCCGGCCACCGGCGTGCTCGATGACGGCTTCGGCAGCGGCGGCTATGCATGGTTCGCGTTCGACACCGGCGTGCATTTCGATGACGTTTCGGTGCGTGCCATCAAGGTGATCGACGATGGTCGCATCCTCGCCACCGGCAACGCCAACCACGACGACGAATTCTTCAACACGCTGACCGATGTGCTGCTGGTTTCGCTTCAGCCCGACGGCACACCGAGCGCCGGCTTCGGCGGTGGTGGCCCGACCCACATCAACCTCGGCGTGAACACCTCGGTGCTCGACCTGGTCGTGCGCGCGAACGGCGACCTGGTGGTGTCGATGGCATCGAACGGCATCGTGCCCAACGACTACAACGGCGACGGGCTCCAGTCGATCGCGCAGTTCGACGCCACCGGCAATGGTCCGACGTCGACGGTTTCGATCGAATACCCCTCGCACGTCACGCCGAACGGACAACCGTACTCGCTGCTGCTGGATGCGCAGGACCGCGTGCTCGTCGCCGGCTTCCGCCAGTGGGACTTCAACTTCCCGGTTCCCGACTCGGACCACTCGATCACGCGGCTGGTGCGCGACAGCGTATTCGCCGACGGCTTCGAGCTCTGACCGAAGCAGGCAGCGACATGAGGCGAGGGCCGGGCAGATGATCGCCCGGGTCTCCCTGTCGCTGCCCGCTCTCTACCAGGCGGCTGCGACGACCGGCAGCCGTCGCTGCGCATCGGGACGATGCATGTGCCTTGCTGTATCGATGAGCTACGCCTAAGACGACGCGCGCTGTTGCTCTTTTCGGTTACTTGGCCAGCTCCGCCGGCAATTCGATCGCTTGCGCCGTGATGTGCTTGCCGAACGCCTGCAGGTCGCGCAGCCGGTCCACGTGCGCGGCGAACGGTGTCCTCAGCGCGCGTATCGCCGGGCTGCGTCGGACGCCGCAGACGCGAATTTTCCGATGCCTTGGCGCTGCCGAACCCACCTACCCGCGGTCTCCGCAACTTCTGCGCGCACGGCCCCTTGTCGTCGTCCCGCATCGCGCCTTGGTCCGGAAAATCCCGCCATTGTTCCATTCAGGTGTTTTGCACCATTGTGTACAAGACGCAGCCCCTGGCCTACTCCACGCTAGTCGCTGTGCTTCCTATCGATTTTCGCCGCCGACCTGTTGGGCTCGCGGGCTTCGCCAGGCGCATCGATTCTGCCCGTCTCAACCGTCGTCCATGCCTGTGAGGTCCCGCCTATGAACTCTCGTGTCGAGCCGCGCCGCTCCATCGTCGCCGCAGGCCTGTATGGCCTGCTCAACCCGATCCCGTTCGGCTGCTTCGTCGCCGCATTGGTCTTCGACGTCACCTATGCGCGCAGCGCCGACGTGCTGTGGGGCAAAGGCGCGGCCTGGCTGATCGTCTTCGGCCTGCTGTTCGCGGTGATCCCGCGCCTGGTCAATCTGGTGCAGGTCTGGATCACCTCGCGGCGAATCGCCACGCGCACCGACAAGCTCGACTTCTGGCTCAACCTGTTCGCCATCGTTGCGGCGATCGTCAATGCATTCGTGCACAGCCGCGATGCCTACGGAATAGTGCCCGCTGCGGTCTGGCTGTCGCTCTGCACCGTCGTGCTGCTGGCCATCGGCAACATCGCCGTTGCTGCACAACGCGCGGCCTCGCGAGGATACGTCCATGAGTAAGTCTCTCCACCGCAGCACCCTCGCGTTCGCCGTCTTCGTCCTCCTTGCCGGATGCGACGAGAAGGCCTCGCTGCAACCGTCCCAACAGTCGGGCAACGCGCCGCCGTTGCCCCAGGCACAGAACTTCCTGGTGCCGCCGATGCAGGTGCCCGATGGCGTCGGCTGGGCGCAGGGCCAGGCGCCTAAGGTCGCAGCGGGCCTCGCGATCGAAAAGATCGCCAGCGGCCTGCAGCATCCGCGCCAGCTGCATGTGCTGCCGAACGGCGACGTTCTCGTGGTCGAATCCAACGGGCCCGGCAGCGAAGCGGTGACGACGCCGAAGCAGCTGATCGCCGGCAAGGTGAAGAACCTCTCCGGCAAGGGTGGCAAGGGCGGCAATCGGATCACCCTGCTGCGCAAGGCCGGCGCCGCCGGCGGCGAATGGGAGAAGCACGTCTTCATCGAACACCTGCACTCGCCATTCGGCGTGCAGCTGATCGGCGATTCGCTGTACGTCGCCAACACCGACGCGATCGTGAAGTTTCCGTACCAGTCGGGCGCGACCCAGGTCGTGGAGCCGGGCGTCGAGTTCGCCGACCTGCCGGGCACCGTCAACCATCATTGGACCAAGGCACTGCTGGCGAGCCGCGACGGCAGCAAGCTGTATGTCGGCGTGGGTTCCAACAGCAACGTCAGCGAGAACGGGCTGGATGTGGAGTACCGGCGCGCCGTGGTGCTCGAGGTGGACGTGGCGACGCGCGGCAGCCGCATCTTTGCGGCGGGCATCCGCAATCCGACCGGCCTGCAATGGGAGCCGCAGAGCGGCAAGCTGTGGGCCATCGCCAACGAACGCGACGAAATCGGCGCCGACCTGGTGCCCGATTATCTGACCTCGGTGCAGGACGGCGGCTTCTACGGCTGGCCCTACAGCTACTACGGCGCCAACGTCGACAGCCGCGTCGAACCGCAGCGCCCGGATCTCGTCGCCAGGGCGATCAAACCGGACTACGCGCTCGGCTCGCACGTCGCCGCGCTCGGATTGTGGTTCTCCGAAAAGAATGCCTTGCCGGAAAAATATCAAGGCGGCGCATTCGTCAGCGAGCATGGCAGTTGGGATCGCTCGCCGCTGAGCGGCTACGAAGTGGTGCATGTCGCGTTCCAGCAAGGCAAGCCGGTCGGCGCACCGGAGACCGTCGTCAGCGGCTTTTATTCGGCCGACGAGAAATCGCTGTATGGCGCACCGGTCGGACTGACGCAGGACCAGGATGGCGCACTGCTGATTGCGGACGATGTCGGCAACGTGGTGTGGCGGGTGACGGCGGATAAGCGCTGAGCGGTGGTGTGCGCCGCGGGCGTGGAGTCTGAAGCGGAAAGCCTGCAACACGAACGACACGAAGGACACGACGAAAGCGCGCCAAAGCCCTTTATTTTTTGCTTGACGCGCCAGTTGATCGTATAGGCGGTGGAGTGGCGGCGGGTGAGCATGTTCGCTCGCCGCTACTCGCAACGAACAATTCCACCGGCTGATCGCGGAGCTGCGATAGAAAACGCGAAGACGATCTGACCCCGCCGTCTGCCGCAGGCCCGTGGGGGTGCACTACGCTGCTCCGCCGCGATCCCTGCTCTCCACTCAATTATGATGCGCCTCTCTCGCAGGCTGGAGCAGCGCATGCGCGCCAAACGCATCATGGCCAACCTTCGCGTGGCCGACATCGAGTCCGCGAAACGTTTCTATACCGACTACCTCAGACTCGACACCGAGGAGTTCAACCTCGGATGGGTCGCGCGCTACACCTGCGCCGAGACGCGGGCGCACGTCCAGCTCGTCACGCGCGACGAAACGGCGGCGGCGGACTCGGTGATTTCCGTGCACACGGACGATATCGAAAGCGCATACGCCGAAGCGCAGCAACTCGGCTACGCGATCGTGCATCCACTAACGACGGAGGCATGGGGCGTGCGCCGCTTCTTCGTACGCGCACCGGACGGCAACGTGATCAACATCGTCAGCCATCGGGATTGAAGCGCTATGGCGTCGCGACGCTCGTTCCTCACCGTCGGAACGGCTTCGTGCATGCACGCAAATCATCTCTAGTCGCGCGAATGCGCGCCGGTCGCGCACCGGCCTGATCGGCCGGCGAAGCGACGGATTCGCTCACCGGCCGATTGCTTTACTGAGCCTTCGCCGGAGACGCCGCAAGCCGGCTCCGCAGCGGATTGTCCTTGTCGGCGCTGGTGCCGGACTGCAGGTTCGGCGGAATATGTCCGACGTCGCCGGCCGCGATCACCTGCATACTGCCGTCGGCCTTGATGTAGATGGTCGTGATGCTGGCATGCCCGAGCGACATTTCCAGCCAGGCTTTGCTGTCGACGCCGAGTGCGCGCGTGATCAGAGAACGGATCACATTGCCGTGGCAGACGAACAGATCGGTGCGCGCAGCGCCGTCGGCGGGGACGAAATAGCGCGCGAAGACGCGGTCGAGCTGCGCCTGGCAGGCGGCCAGGTCCTCGGGTTTTTCGTTGGCCGTGATCTTGGCGCGGCGCGTCGGTGGCGTGCATTCGCGCAGGTCGTCGACGACGGCGAACGACTGTCCGGGCAAGTCCTCGCCGATCAAGGCCGCCGTATCGCGTGCGCGCTGCATCGGGCTGACATACAAGGCATCGAACCGATCCGGCAACGCGCGCAGCCGCGCACCCGCCAGATGCGCCTGCGCGACGCCCAGCGGCGACAGCTTCGGCCCGAGCTTTTCGTCGGCGTTCGGGTCGGCGCTGTAGTTGCCGTGCCGGACCAGCACGATCGTGCGCGCTGCGGCGAGCGGAGCTTCGGCAGCTGGAAGCGAGCCGGCGGACAACAGCAGGAAGGCAATGAGGATTCGTTGCATGAGCTTCGTCCGCGACAATAAATTTTTAAGCAAGTGACTGTGATTCTGCACCGCACACTCGCGAGGCCGACCCCGCCGGGCGCCATCACGGGGACGCGATCTGGTTCGCAGCGCGATCTTAGCGATGAAGCGGAATGAACGACGCAGATCCGGGAAGCCTTCGGTGCGAGCGTGGCAGTAAACATTTCAAGAGGGACATGAGCCGCAAGGCCGCATGCGCGTCGCACCGCGAGGAGCGCTGCACGAAACGTCGTGCGTCCGCGGTCGCGGCTTGCGCCGATATCCACCGCGTATGCACGAGCGCACGGCCGATCATCGATGCACCTGCATTCAAACGCGCTGGCCGACTACACCGGCGCTGGCGTCTGCACGACGATCAGACAATCCTGTCTACGGCACCGATCCGCCGCAACCAATCACGCTGGAAAGACCATCGCCTGCGCCCGACCGTTGCTCGCGCCGATGTCGGGCGGTCAGGCCCTATGCGACCGGTTGGCGCTGCTCGATCGGTACAACGTCACCGCGGTCACATCGGCTCGCTGCAGCGAGCCCGCGCCTGACGCGGCCTCGCCACGGCGAATCATTCCGGCGATGTCGTTCGCCACGTCGCTATCGCGAGCGACACGCCCTTCCCTGGGCTCGCCGTTATTGAAGCTGACTCGCGTTTTGATTGAATCTGAGCGAGAAACCCTCGCAAACGGAAGGCGCCCCGGCGATCGCATCGACGTCCTCGGAACCTTCGGCCGTCGCACCTGCTGCCAGCGCCGTGGTGTGAAAGAGCAGTTGCTGGACGGAGACGCCCTGCGCGTCGAGAACGTCGAAGTACAGGAACGGCGTGATTGGAGCGCTGCTCGAATTCCGGTACGTCAGCTTGACTTCGCAGGACGAGGAATGGGCTTCGGTGGTGAAGTTCAGCATGTCGATATCGCCGAACGAAATCGGCAAGCCGCCCAGTTCACCGCCCGTCGACGGCGCGAAGAACGGTTGAATATTGATCTGCCGGCCGCCCGGAAGCGTGAGGACGCCGGTCGTGTTGGACGAAAAGTGAATGGCGATTGCACCATCGTCGCCATTCGTGACGGCGGGCGTGTAGTCGCAGGTGATGCACTGTCCGCCGGAGTACTTGTAGAGCGTCGCCTGAAAATCGGCGCCGTTGTTCGTCAACGTGCCCGTGGACAGATACCAGAGCGGATTTCCGGCCTGGTCGTATGCGTAGACGGAGACGACCAGCGTCAACCCGTTCGCTTCGATCACATAGCCTCGCCCGCTTTCGTTCGGATTCCACCAGATTCCGGTCTTGGGCGTGATCGCCCCTGCGTTGGCGGCGGCCAGGAGGAGCAGCAAGAGCACAATCATTCGTTTCATATCGATCTCTCCAGTGCAAAGTTCAAAGCCGGATTCGCGCACGCACCACAGGCCCGCAAGCCTTTGAAAACGTCGTATCGGCGAGGTGTCCGTCCATGTTACGCGCACCGTCCGCCGCGGCCATGCTGCAACGCCGCGTCGACGGCCGCGGCGATCTGCGGACGGAAGAGCGCGTGCATCCAGGCCACTTCTTTTGACTGCGATGCGTTTGCAAGCCTGAGCGCGTTTGACGACCGGCGAGCGGTAGGCGGACGCGGGGGTGCTACTCGACGCTTCGATGCTAAAAATTTAATGTCGCATATTGACGACATATTTCCTGCGTGCTATCTGAGTGGCGTGTGAGGATGCCTGCTTCGGCAAAGGACGACGATGCGCATCGGGAATTAGGCGTGGCTCGTCGCCGTGCTGTGCATCGTGTCCGGCCTGGTCGTCGTGCTGGCACGGCAAGCCGCGGAGCTGCGCGAGACGCTGCAGGCACGCGCTGCGCAGCCTCGCGTGGTCGATTGGGTGCCGCCGTATTCCGTTGCGCGGCTGGATGGCACACCTCTGACGCTCGGCGGATCGACGACGACGCAACCGCTGTATTTCTTCCATCCCCATTGCCCGCATTGCATCGCGTCCGAAGCCGCGATCTCGCGCATCGCGGCACGACTGCGCGGCTTGCCATCGCTGCAGTGTGTCGGGATTTCCGCTGCATCCGATGGCGAACTCGACGCTGATCGGCGCACTAGCCCAGGCGCCTTGCCGCTGGCGCACCGGGATGCGAAGAAGATGCTTTCGCTGTTTCGCATTTCTGCGCTGCCGACGCTGCTGCTGGTCGACCGTGAAGGCATCTACGGTACGCAGGCGAAATCGTGGGAGGACGGCGTTCCACAACTGTTGCAGACGATTGATGGAGCGCTGGCTGTTCGTCGAGGCATCGGCGGTTTCAATCAGGAGGACACATGAAGGACTGGAAAAAGAGCATGCTCGGCGTTGCGATGGCCTGCTCGATGGGTTTCGGTCTGACGGAGGCGAGCGTCACGGCTTTCGCGGAGGGAAGCAACGGCACGCGGTGTCCGGCGTGCGGCAGATGTCCCTGGGTCGGCTTCCATGACGTCGGCGATGGCAGATGCATTTGTTGCACTCCCCAATAGCACGCCGGATTTAAAACGACGATGGGTCATTCGAGGACGTCGCACGGGCGGCGTCCTCCCGACCTCGGGACATCAGCATGGATGAGCAACGATGGTCGAAATCATCGCGCTGGCTGCATGGGCAGCGCCGTGGACGATCCGCTGCGTCGAATTCAATGCGCGCGGAGTCCGCCGTCGCCGCGCTCGCGATTCTTCTGCAACTGGGCCAGCCACCCGCCGTTTTCGCGCAAGGTATTTTCGAGACGATGCAGCACGGCAGCTGGTTGCGCGAACAGGAATCCCGCTTCCTGCCCGGAAGCTATCACTTCACCAAGGGCAACGACTACTTGCGCCGCGGCGATCCCGACAGCGCGCTCCACTGTTGGGAAATCGCTGCCGGCTGGGCCATGAAGGACGCGCAGTACAACCTCGGCATCGCCTACTTCAAGGGTATCGGCGTAGCGGTGGACCGGCCGCGTGGTTTGGCCTGGCTCGCGCTGGCGGCCGAGCGCAAGGACGCGCAATTCACCGAGTCGCTCGCAGCCGGCTGGGACCAGGCTTCGGACGCGGAGCACGATCAGGCCAACGCGATCTGGCGCGAGCTGCGCAAACGCTACGCGGATGCCGTTGCGCTGCCGCTGGCCGAGCAGCGCTTCAACAACGAAATCGCGCAGATCACCGGTTCGCGCGTCGGCATGCCCGGACACGTGAGGGTGTGGACGCCGAAAGGCATGCTCGACGCGGCGAGCTACAAGAAGCAGCTGCAGGAATCGGCCGACCTCGCGTTCGGCCGTCTGCCGCGTGCGCGCGTGGATGTCGGACCGTTGCAGACTCTCGACGACGGGCAAGCATCGCCGGCGCCTGAGCAACGCTGATGAAGGGCTTCGTGGAGAGGGATGCAGCCGACAACGAGAAAAGTGCGGTCGCGCAAGGCGTCGTCGGCGACAAACACCCGGCTCGAGGATTTGGAGCTGCAAGAAGCGAGCGCGATTCGGCGAAGGCGCAAGGGGCAAGATCGTGCGCTTCGGGCCGGCTCGGAGGACTGCTCACTTCTGCACAAATGAACCCGCCCCATTCGAAGCGGAGCACTTCGGGCCGGCTCGGGGGATTGCTCACTTCTGCATAAATGAACCCGACCCCATTCGAGCGAAGAGACGCCCATGACACGAGTCACGGGGTCTCCCTACACCCGTGAAACGAGCAAGTCGCTACTGCTCTGGCGGGCACGGGCGTTGGCCGGTGCCCCCGCAGCCGCCGCGTCCTCCTCCCGGCGTTTCGTACACATGGTCGTCGATCGGATCGCCCCATGGGCCTGGAATCCGACCCCGTGCCGATCAGGGGCCACGTCGCGCCCATAGCTGGTGTCGCGATTCGAACCGTTGAAGTTGACGATGTGCAGGTCCACGCGACTCCCATAGTCGGGCACAGTCCCGCCTGGCGGAGGCGGCTGCGGCCCGGTCGCTTGGGTCGACGGTCCCTGCCCCGCAACGGTGTATGGCAATGCAGTCGCCTCGATCTTTCCTTCCGCATCGACCCCGAACCGAACCCTGTAGCTGCGGTGACCCGGATGCAGCAGCGCATAGATTTCGCGAACCTCGCGGTCGATCGCATCCAAGGTTCGCGCATCGAGCTCGGTTCCGATCAAGACGACCTGCACACGGCGGCCAGCGGGACTTGGCCCGCTCGACGTCGAGAACGAACGATTCGCCGCGAACGCTTGCGACCCGGCCACTGCGATGGCCAGGGTCAGAACACCATATCCAATGGTACGCATGTCTTCTCCATGCCCATTGCGATGCTCAGATTGCCGCTGCGAGTATCGCGTCCGAACACGGGCGGTCAGAGAAATGTCGCCTAAGTTCTACACTGGTTGACAATGCCCGACATGCGCGGCGTGCGGCCGCTTTGATGGCCGTTGCTCGCCTGGTCGACGTCGGTCGGTAACCGCGAGCCCCATCTCGAAGCACTGGCGACAACGACGCAGATGGCGGCCGACGAACGCGAAACGTACTGCGTACCTCCGACCCCTGAGTTTGCCGCGTTGGCGTCTTTGCGCGCTGGTTGGCGTATGAGTCATGTCTTCCGTCCAATCGCCTCTGATCCTATGTCCGTTTCATCGCATTCAAAGTCGCGGCAGCGCCGCGCACGTCGTCCACGCTCGCACGGGTCGCACGTCATCGCTTCCGCTTTCCACGAAACGACCAACGTTCCTCTGATGAAACGCATCGCCTGCGGTTTCGCGCTCGCTGCGCTATCGGTCATCGCTCCACCTCTATTCGCCGATCCCGTGCTGGGTAACGTAAGCCCGCTGTCGGTGGACTTCGGTGCAGTGAAAATGGGCGCGACCGTCACGGTACCGCTGACGATCCAGAACCTCAGCGGCATGTCCATCGGCATCGCGAGCGATGGACTGAACGCGACGGGTTTCGCGCTCGATGGCGCGACGTGCGCGCAGATCGGCTATCTGCTGCCGGCCGGAGCGGCCTGCAATTTCCTTGTTTCGTTCACGCCGACCGACAACACCGGCGCGTCGTTTCCCGCACGCCTGGCCTTGCTGCTGTCGTCGGCGGCGGGCACGCAGGTCGCCATCACGAGTCTGAGCGGCAGCGGCAGCGAACACCTCGTGCAAGTGTCGCCGGTCGGCATCGACTTCGGCCAGTCCTTCATCGGCCAGCAGGTCAGCGTGCCGGTCACGATCACCAACACGCACTCGGCGCCGGTCTCGTTCAATGGCGGCGGCGTCAACTCCGGTCCTTTCGGCGCGGACTCCGGCGACTGCCCGGCCTCCCTCGATGCGGGACATTCCTGCAGCTTCAACTACCGCTTCACCGCCTCCGATTCCACGCCCGCGCAGACCTCCACGCTGATCGGCGTCGTGACGGGCAGCCCGTCGCCGATGCAGGAATATTTCGGCATCAGCCTGAAGGGTCAGGGTTCGGCCACGCTGCCGGTGCCGAACGTCGCGGTCTGGCCGTTGACCTTCGATTTCGGCAGCGTCGTGGTCGGACAGGAAGCCTCGGTCCTGGTCAACTACAAGAACAACGGCACATCATCGCTGACGCAGTCCGGCGGCGGCTTCAACGACGACCAGGGCGGCACGTTCGACGGCTTCAGCACCGACATCGGCGGATGCACCACGAGCACGATCCCTTCCGGCGCGCAGTGCGCCATCGACTATCGATTCCTGCCGCACGCGGCGCAGCCCTATGCCGCGAGTACGGGCATCGTCTTTTCCGACGGCATCGGCGACAGCCTGTTCACACCGATCGCCGTGAGCGGCACCGGCGTCGGTACGCTCGCGCGCGTTTCTCCGCAAACCATCGACCTCGGCGCGATCGCCTTCGAAACCAGCGTGAGTATTCCGGTGACCGTGACCAATACGAGCACGAGTGCGCTGGTCAATTTCGCCGGCGGTTCGGTGAATTCGCCGTTCAGCGCATCGAACGGCTGCGGTCCGTCGTTGGCGGTCGGCGCGAGCTGTGCGTTGACCTACAGCTTCTACGCACCGTCGGCGCAGAGCAGCATCAAGGCCCGCTATGTCGCGACGACCCTGCTGACGTTCACCAACGACACCGGCATCCAGCCGGTCGTGCCGATCACGATTGCAGCCAGTGTCGGCGATCGGGTGTTTGGCGATGGCTTCGACGGCTAGGACGAACGGGCCCCCGCCCGGCATCAGCGCTGCTTCGCGGCGGCCATTGCCTTCATCGCTGGTCGGCGTCAACGAGCGATTCGGCATTCGCTGCGAAACCGAGCCGTCGCTCGCTAGGTGAGCGATCCCGGTCTCGTCGTTGCGAAGAAGGTCGCATGAGCGCACTCCGGCGCTATGAGAATCTGCGCGCGTATCCGTGCTGCAAACTGAGCGGAGGCGAACGCACGCAGGCGGCTGCCGCGTCACCGGGGGGTTCATGCGATAGTGCACCGACTCGCCGCATGCCGGGACCGTCCGTGCCGCTGAATCGGATCGAATTGCATCGCTACAACCAGGCCGTGCTCACGGTGCACGCCACGCCGTCGCTGGAACAATTATCCGCCAACCTGCTGCATGCATTGCGCCTGGTCGTCAGCGGCGACATCGCGGTGGTCGACTGGAGCGGGGCGCACGACATGCCGGCGGCGACCGCGTACGACCCGCGCGGCGCAATCCCGTGCGAGATCAATGCAGCCGTCCATCGCTATCTGCATCAGAACCCGCTGTATCTGCATCGGCGGGGTGCGCCGCGCAGCATTTCCGACCTGCTCAACCGCCGCGCCTGGCATCGCACCGAACTGTATGCGGAAGCCTATGGCCGGCTCGGCCAGGAAGACGGACTTGCCCTCGACATCCCGCTCGCGCGCAGCGGCGTGTTGACCTTGAACATGACGCGTTCGCGGCGCGGCTTTCGCGGCGGCGAACGCACCGGCCTGCAGCTGCTGGAGTCGCACGTGCAAGTGTGCTGGCAGCGGCTGCGCGCGCAGGAACGCGTGCGCGCCGTCGTGCAGGTAGCGGACGGTGCAGCGATGAACAACCTCACCGCGCGCGAACGCGAGGTGTTGTCGTGGGTTGCGAATGGCTTGCGCAATCAGCAGATCGCCGCGCAGCTCGGCATTCGGCAGGCGACGGTGAAGCGCCATCTGGAAAACCTCTACGCCAAACTCGGCATCGCCGGCCGCGCCGACGTGCGAGCCCTGATCGCGCACGCTTCGACGCCGCAATCCGCGCGAGACGGGCACCGCGACTGAGTGCAGCAGGCATGGGCCATCGGCCCATTGCCGGCGCAGGGCGCGATGGCTAGCGTGCGGCGCGCCCTCACCTGCACGATTGGAATTGCCGATGCGCAAACGCCTGGCGCGTACCCCTGTGCGGCATGCACGCGCGGCCGCCGTGATGATCGCCGTGTGCTGCTCGAACGCGCGCGCCGATACGACCATTACCGTGACCAGCGGCGGCGATCCCGATCCGACACGCACCGATACCTGCAGTTTGCGCCAGGCCCTGGCGATGGCCGATGCCACGCCGCCATCCGGCCCCTTTCTTGGCGGCAACTGCGTGGTGGCCGGTACGGGAGGCATCCCCGTGATCGAGATCGCGCCCGCACTCGCGCGCAGCGTCATCACCCTCGAGCACGGGCAGATCGAGGTGGACTCGTCGGCGCACGTTTTCGCGCATGGCGTGGTCGTCGATGCGAACCAGGCATCGCGCGTGCTCGAGGTGCACGGCGACGGTTTTTCGAACATCACGTCGGTCACGCTCGAAGACATCACGCTTACCGGCGGCGCGAGCAATGACGGCGCGGGCGCCTACGTCCACGCACTCGGTGCGCTGCGCCTGATCCGCTCCACCGTGACGGGCAACGTGGCGGCCTCCAATGGCGGCGGCGTGTTCGGTTCGGGATCGGCCAGCGTCGACGGCGCGTGGCCCGCGCTGTTCCTATACGACACCAGCGTCGAGCGCAATACCGCAATACGCGGCGGTGGCGTCTGGACGATGAACATGCGGTTCGCCGCCATCCGATCGACCCTCTCCGGCAACACCGCCGTCTACGGCGCGGGCGGCTACATGCAGGAAAGCGGCAACCCGGCCGCCCCGTATGCGAAGCTGTATCGCAGCACGGTGAGCGGCAACCAGATTCCGCCGTGCGAAACCTACGCCTCGAACTCGGCCGGCCTGCTCATTCTCGGCACGCCACTCGAATTGCACGGCACGACGATCAGCGGCAATGCCGGCGGCTGTGTCGCTGCCGGCATCTCCCTTTACGGCAACGTCACGTTCGCGGCTTTCAACAGCATCGTTGCCGGCAACATCGCGCCGGCCGAGTTCGGACATCCGGACATCTGGACCGATCGCAACGTCGTGCCCGGCAGCGCGGATCATTGCGTGCTCGGTTCCGCCTTGCTGGTGAGTTTCCCCGGTCACGGCAATGTATTCACCGATGCACCTTCGCTCGCAGCACTGGCCGACAACGGCGGTTTCACTCCGAGCATGCGCCCGCTGCCGGGAAGTGCGGCGATCGATATCGCGGACAACGCGCAATGCGCATCGCGTCCCCCATGGGAAGGGCCGCCCGATGACCAGCGCGGCGTCGCGCAACCGCAGGGCGTGCATTGCGACGCGGGTGCGGTCGAGGTGCGTCAGGGCAGCGTCACCATCGCCGCGAGCGTGACCGGTGCGGGACACCTCGATGCCCTGCCCGTGCCGAGCGGTGCCGGCAGCAGCGCAGGTATCGTCGACTGCACGTCGAGCGGCGGCAATTCCTGCAGCGCGACCTATGTGGGCGAGAACGACGCATCGACGGCAGTGTTCAGCGCGACGCCGCAGGCCGGCTGGCATTTCGCCGCGTGGAGCGGCGACTGCACCGCCTCGACCAGCGATGCGACGGCACGCATGACGCTCGATGCGGACCGCAGCTGCGCGGCGACGTTCGCGATCGACCAGCACACCATCGGCGGCATCGTGCAGGACCTTGCCGGCAGCGGCCTCGTGCTGCGGCTGAATGGCGCGAACGACCTGCCGATCGTCGCCGACGGGCATTACACGTTCGCGACCTCGCTCGATCACGGCACACCGTACACGGTGAGCATCGCAACGCAACCGAGCGACCCTGCGCAAACCTGCTTCATTCCGTACGGCAGCGGCGTGGCGAACGACGATGTCGACGATATCGCCGTCATCTGTTCCACCGGCCCGATCACGGTCGACCTCTCCGTAGCGATCGATGACGGACGCGCGTTAGCAGTGCCCGGCGATGCGCCGACGTACACGATCACCGTCCGCAACGACAGCGACAGCGTCGCTTACGGTGTCGCATTGTCGTCGACCGTTTCACCCACCGGCGCACTCGGCGCCATCGCCTGGGCGTGCGACGGCGCCTGTATCCCAGCCGCGGGCACCGGCGACGTCGCGCTCACGCTCGACCTGCCCGCGCGGTCACGGACGACGGTCACCCTCGACGGCATCGTCGGCGTCTTCGACAGCGCGTCGCTCGACGTCGGCGCGCACCTCGTGTTGCGATCGTTCTATGCGGACACCAGCGGCACGCACGATGCGACGGACAGCGACACGAACCCGATCATCTTCCGCGACGGGTTCGACGGCATCGATTCAGCCCATTGACGTCGAATGAGAGACTGGCTTATTCCGCTCGCGCCGGTGCTTCGATACACGTGCGAATCCGATCCGCGTCGGCCTCATTGACGGGGTTATAAACAACCATGGCCAAGTCCGGCCTTCCATCGACCGTAAACGCCGAATACTCGAGTTCCAGCGTCCCCAGCGTCGGATGGTGCAAGCGCTTCAAGCCTTCGCCGTACGCGCGCACGTCATTGGCCTGCCACAGCGCCGCGAACTCCGGGCTCAGCCTGGACAGCTCCTCCACGAACTGACCAATCTGCGCCGTCGCTCCTGCCCTGGCGACGTCCGCACGAAAAGCGCCCACGACGAACCGGGCCACGCCCATCCAATCCTCCTGCGCTGCGCGCACGCGCGAGTTGGCGAACATCAGCCGCAGGATGTTCCGCTCGGGCACCGGCAATTGGCCGTAGTCGGTGAGGACGGCCGCCGCCGCGCGGTTCCACGCAACGACATCCCACAAGGGCGTCTTCACGATGGCCGGGCTCACCGTCAGCGCATCGAGCACGCGCTGCAGCCGCGGCGACACGCCTTCGGCCGATGTGTAGCGCACCTCGGGCGGCCGGCCGAGACCGAGCATGAACAGGTGTTCGCGTTCGGCATCGGTCAGCATCAGCCCCGCGGCGATGCGGTTGAGCACGTCCGCCGAGGGTGCGCCGCCTCGTCCCTGCTCCAGCCAGGTGTACCAGGTCGGGCTGATGGCGCGCTGCGCGACTTCCTCGCGGCGCAGCCCCGGCGTGCGCCGCCGCCCGCGCGTGAAGCCGAACGCGACGGGATCGAGCTGGGTGCGGCGGCCCTTAAGGAAGGTGCCGAGCGGATTGGCGTCAAGTACGGACATGGCGAACCTGTTGGTTTTTATACCAGGATAATTTCACTACTTTTACAGTATGGGACGTTGGCGCCATTGTAGCGATTCCTCTTATCGGAATCGTTCCCATGCGTATTTTTCTGACCGGCGCGACCGGCTTCATCGGCTCGAGGATCGTGCCGGAACTCCTGCAGGCCGGCCACCGGGTGCTCGGCATGACGCGCTCGGACCAGGGCGCAAAGGCGCTCGCCGCAGCGGGCGCCGAGGTGCATCGCGGCCAACTCGAAGACCTCGACAGCTTGCGCAGCGGAGCGGCGCAGGCGGACGCGGTGATCCATACCGCGTTCGACCACGACTTCGCTCACTTCGTCGCGAACTGCGAAAAGGACCGCCGTGCGATCACGGCGTTGGGTTCGGCACTGGCCGGCTCCGATCGTCCGCTGCTGATCACCTCGGGTACGGGCATCGGCGGCAAGGGACACGGCGAGCTCGCCAC
>Ga0247776_10000024_pt1 | contig 68219 bp, 49 predicted proteins | sample UWRJL199509C5_FD_179912 | JGI IMG/M metagenome (GOLD analysis project Ga0247776, IMG submission 179912) | Plant litter microbial communities from Arlington Agricultural Research Station in Wisconsin, United States - UWRJ-L199-509C-5 | ecosystem: Environmental > Terrestrial > Plant litter >...
GAGAAAACCCACCCATAGTTGCTGAGCGGACGAGCCATACTGAGGGGGAGCCATGGTGAAGCAGAAGCGCCGTGCGAGCGATCGTACGTTTTCGGGACCGTTGTCGAGCCGGATCCGGCACGCACGCAGGCTGGCCGATCTGACGCAGGCCGGACTCGCCAAGGCCGTTCACGTCGGCCCGAGTGCCGCCGCGCAATGGGAGCTGCCGAGCGGAACGTCGCCGACGATCGATCACCTGATCGAGATCGCCGTGTTGTCCGGCGTCGCCTTCGAATGGCTGGCGACAGGCCGCGGCCCGGTCGCACTCACTGGACACGAGGCGCCTGCCGTTGATGCCTCGTCGTTCGCGACCGATCAGATCGAGGATCGTCTGCTGACGGCGTTCCGGCGCGTGCCCAGCCGGCGCCGCGAAATCTTCGTGCGTTGGATGGAAGAGTTTTTCTGATCCACCCGCTTCGCCCCTAAAGATCCAGCGACGCGCCGTGCCGTTGCGGGTCCGATCGCTTCGCTCGAAATGCCGGGTCGGCGATTCACCGTCGCCGGTCGCTGTCGCGAGGCTCGACCAGCAGGCGATTCACCTCGTCGCGCTCGACGTTGCGGCCGGGCGGCATCGCAGCGACCAGTTGCCGCGCCTGCGCGCGCAGGGCGTTCGCAGCGTCGTCGTCACCGAGCGCACGATCGGCGCCGGCGAGATCGGCCATGGCGCGCGCGAGCACGGCGGGAACCGGCGGCATCGTCGTGCGCGCCGCCGCGAGCGCGGCCCCGAACACCGAGCGCGCCTCGCCGGCTGCGCCGATCGCCTGCAGGTGTTCGCCGAGTTCGAGTCGCGCCGCCGTCGTCCTCGCATAGCCCGGCGGCATCGACGCTTCATACAACGCAACCGCGTCGCGCGCGCGCGCTGCCGCCGCTACAGGATCGCCACGCAGCGCGAGCAGGCGCGCTTGGACGACCAGCGCGAACGCGATGTCGATCTGCCTGCGGCCGGATCGCTCATGGCGAGCGATCAACACCGCGTCCAGCAACCCTTGGGCCTGGTCCAGCCGGCCGAGGGCGATCAGCGTGCGCGCCAGCATCGCCTTGTCATAGTCCTCGCCGTTGTCGGCATAGTCGGCGCCGAGCAGACGCGTCTTCTCGGCGATGGCATCGCGCAGGGTCGTTTCGGCATCCACGTACAGGCCTTGTTCGTAGCGGACCCGCGCGATGCTGGCCAAGGTGATGGCGCCGTTCAGATCGCCATCGGGAAAGAGCTGGGCATCCATGGCCATCGCCCGGCCGTAGCTGTCGGCTGCGTCGTCGAGTTTGCCTTGCAGCATCAGCACGACGCCGAGCCCGGACAAATGCGCGACCACGCGCGGATGCGGCCGTGCATAGGCTTTCGCATCGATCGCGACGGCGCTGCGCATGAGTTCTTCGCCTTCGCCGTAGCGGCCGAGCCTGAGCAGTGCGGCCGTCAGCAGATCCATCGCATCGGCGACATCGGCATGCTGCGCGCCGAGCAGTTGCTGCTTGCGCGTCAGCGCTTCGCGCAGCAACGGCACGGCAGCGGCTGCGCGGCCTGCGTCCGTGAGTACCCAGCCGACATTGGTGAGGGCTTCGACGAACGCAGGGTGATCGGGCGGCAGCACGCGACGCGCGAGCGCCAGCGTGCGTTCGCCGAGCGCGGCCGCACGCTCCGGCTCGCCGATGCGCTCGTACAGGCCGGCCAGCCATGCCAGCGCCTGCACTTCGACCTCCGACTCCGGCTGTGCGCCGATGTGGAAGTCATCGACGGCATGCTGCAGGCGCACCGCGGCTTCGCGGAAATGACCCAGCTCGTCGGCCTGCTTGGCGATCAGGTATTCGGCATGCAAGGTGCGTTTGTCGCGCGGCCCGAACTGCCGTCCGGCCAAGGCCGCCGCCTGCTCCAGCGGCTCGCGCGCGCGCTCCGGATGACCACTGCGGCGCTCCAGATCACCGATCAATCCGAGCACTTCCACGCGCAGTGCCGGCAGCTGCGCGAAATCTCGATCCGCGCGTTCGCGTCCGCGTGCGAGCAGCTCTTCGGCCGTTTCGATCACCGCCGTACCGGGGGTCGCGCTGTCGAACAAGCCTTCCAGGAACGACGTGACCGCAGCGGCGCGGCCCGCTTCGTCGCGCGCGATGCCCGCCTGCGCCTCGGCCCTGGCAGCTTCGCGACGAGCCCACGTGGCCTGATAGGCACTGAACAGGCTCGTGGCCGTCGACAGCCCTAGCAGCACGACGACCACGAATACGGCCAATACATGCCGCCTGACGAACGTGGCGAACCGGTAGGCAAGCGTATCCGGGCGTGCCAGCAGCGGCATGCCGTCGAGGTAGGCCAGCGCATCGGCACGCAACGCGGCCACGCTGGCGTAACGGCGGCCGGGTTCATGCTGCACGGCCTTGCGCACGATCAAGCGAAGATCGCCGCGCAGATGGCGCCGCAGCGCCTCTCTGCTCAGTCCGCGCGCATCCGCCGCGACGTCGTCGCCAGCGCCATGGAAGGCCGCCTCATCCGAATCGCCGAGGCTGCGCACCGGACGCCGGCCACTCAGCAATTCGCCGAGCAGCATGCCAAGCGCGTATACGTCGATCGCCGTCGTCGACGCAGCGCCGGCCAGTTGCTCCGGTGCAGCGTACCCGCGTGTCAGTCGTTGCGCCTCGGTACGCGTGGCGTCCTCGTCGCCGCCGAGCAACTTCGCGATGCCGAAGTCGAGCAGCTTGACCGCGCCGTCCTTGCCGACCAGTACATTGCCCGGCTTCAGGTCCCGATGCACGATCAGGTTGCGGTGCGCATGCTCGACCGCCGCGCAGACATCGAGGAACAGCTGCAGACGCGCGCGCAGGCTCAAGCGTCGTTGATCGCAATGCGTCAACAGCGTGTCGCCGGCGACGAATTCAAGCGCAATGAATGGCGTGCCGGCCGGCGTGAAGCCGGCATCGAGCAATTGCGCGATATTCGGATGCTGCAGCCGCGCCAGGATCTGCTGCTCGCGCAAGAAGCGCTGGCGTTCGTGCGGATCGTGCACATTGACGCGCAGCAGCTTCAGCGCGACCGTCTGCGGTCCTGCGGGCAACTGGCGTTCGGCAAGGAACACGCTCGCCATGCCGCCTGCGCCGATGAAGCCGAGCACGCGATAGCCGTCCATCGTCGGGGGCGCGGACTCGGCCTCGGACGCCGACGCAGCCACCGACCCGGTCGTAGTCATCTCGGGCAGCCACTGCAGCGCTCCGCGCTCGAGCGATTCGATGCCGCGTGTATTGCCGAGCGCTTCGCCGATCAGGACGCGCAGGCCAGCATCCGGACAATGCTGCCGCAACCAGGCCGCGCGCCGCTCGGCCGGCACGTCGAAAACCCGATCGAGCAGCGGTTCGATCTCGCGCCAACGCTTGACGAAGGCAGCGCTCATCGGGCGTCGTTGCATCGCAGGGCCATGTTCCCACAGCGTGAACGGGCGTCCATCCCCGACAAGCGACGCAGGCGCGCGCCCTTAGCCGGCATCCAGCAGGCATCCGCTGAGGAACGTGCGCGCCTTCAGCCAATCGCGTTCGACGGTGCGCGGGTTGACTGCAAGGATTTCGGCGATGTGCGGGCTGGTCAGTGCGGCAAACAGCTTCAGCTCGGCGACACGCGCGAGGCGCGCATCCGTTGCGGCGAGCAAACGCAAGGCTTCGTCCAGCGCAAGCACATCCAACAGGGCTTCCTCTTCTTCGCCATCCCGAACGGACGGCTGCTGCGCCGGCGCCTGACGCTTGAATGCATTCCTGCGGCGCGCGTGATCGACCAGCAGATGCCGCATTACCTGGCTCATGTAAGCGTAGAAGTGCGCGCGGTCGTCGAACTTCGTCGCGCTTTGCTTGGCAAGGACCAGGTACGCCTCGTGCACCAAGGCGGTGGTCTCCAATGTGCGCACCGACTCGCGCGCACGCTGACGGCGCGCGAGCTGGCGCAGCGACGCGTAGATTTCCGGCATCAACGCATCGAGGGCCAGGCGATCGCCATGCGCGGCGCGCTGCAGAAAATCGGTGACGTCGACGGCGGCCGCGTTCATGCTGACCCGTCCGCTTCGATCGATCGCAGATTGCGCATTCTCCGCCTCCGACTACCTGGGGTATCGGACTGATGACGCCGTTGCGCGACGGATCGTCGCCACCGCAAGGAAACATCCGTGCAGCCCTAAGGTTCACCTAAGCCGACGTGGCTAGACTCGTGCGCCGAACCTGATCGGATCCAAGCCATGAGTGCCGCAATCAAGGTTGCGCAGGTCACGCTGTTGTTCTGGCTGATGAAGATCTGCGCGACCACGCTCGGCGAAACCGCCGGCGACCTGCTGTCGATGACGCTCGGTATCGGCTACGCCGCGAGCACAGCGATCCTGCTCGGCGTCTTCGCCGTCACGCTGGCGCTGCAGCTGGCCTGCAACCGCTTCGTGCCGCCGATCTACTGGCTGGTGATTCTTTCGACCAGCACGGCGGGTACCACGCTGTCGGATTTCATGGATCGAACCCTTGGACTCGGCTACGCGACCGGATCGGCCATCCTCGCGAGCTGCCTTATCGCCGTGCTCGCCACGTGGCGTTTCACGCAAGGTTCCCTGTCGGTGCAGAACATCGCCTCGCGCCGGGCGGAACTGTTCTACTGGGCGGCCATCCTCGTATCGAACACGCTCGGCACCGCGCTCGGCGATTTTCTCGCCGACGACTCGGGGCTGGGATTCCTCGGCAGCGCCTTGCTCATCGGCGCAGCGATCGCCGTCGTTGCAGCCTGCGCGGCGTTGACGCGTATCGATCGCGTGCCGCTGTTCTGGATCGCGTTCGTGTTGACGCGGCCGTTCGGCGCGACGTTCGGCGATCTGCTGACCAAGACTTCCGATCGCGGCGGCCTCGACCTCGGTACGGTCGGTGCGTCAGCGGTGCTCGGCGCCATCCTGCTCGTCGGCGTGATCCATGCCAGCCGGAGGCCATTGGAGCCGACCTCCACGCGTTGAAGCGGCTGGATGCCCGCGTTCCCGCTGAGCACCCGATGCGGCGGTACTAGTGCTCCTCGATCGCATCGACGCGATCTGGATAGAACGCGAGATGCCCGGCGATGGCTGCGACCGCGGCATGCGGCGACTCGTAGGTCCACACCGCATTCACCCCGCGCGCGCCGCCGGCCTGGATGCTGTAGTAGGCGCAATCGCCCTTGTAGGGACAATAGGTGGCGTGATCGGTGCGCTGCAGCTGCGTCATGTCGACATCGCTGCGTGGGATGTACTGCACGGGGCCGTAGTTCGCCTCGCGCAGCACCAGCGCCGCGCGCGTCTCGGCGACGATGCGGCCGGCGACCGTCACGGTCACACGCTTCGCGTTCGGTTCGATCGTGATCGGATGGTCCGGCCCGGGAATCCTGACGGGTTTCGCTGACATTGTTGAACTCCGTGTCGATGCATGAAGGACCGCCACGCCTACGTTCGCGACGGCGATCGCAATAAAAGGGGGTCGATACGACTCAGGCAGCCGCATGCAGACCGAACACGGCGAAGCGTTGCCCGGTATCGCTCCAGCACGCAGCGACACGCCAGCCGCTGCGTGAGGCCAGATCCGCAAACGAACGCTCGTCGTACTTGCGCGAACTTTCGGTATGGATGCTTTCGCCGGCTTCGAAGGCGAAGTGGCGCCCATCGACCTCGACGGTGCAGGCATCAAGACTGATCAGATGCATCTCGACCGCCGATTCGGCGGCGTTCCAGCGCGCCTCGTGCGCGAAGCGATCGAGCGGAAATGTTCCGGCCAGTTCGCGATTGATGCGGGCGAGCAGGTTGATGTTGAACTCGGCGGTGACGCCTGCGCGATCGTCGTAGGCCGCGAGCAAGGCCTGCAGGTTCTTCTTCAGGTCGGCGCCGATGACCGCCGATCCATTGCGCCCGACATGCCGGCGCATGCGGCGCAGGAATGCCAGCGTCTCCGCTTCGTCGAGATTGCCGATGGTGGAGCCGGGAAAGAATCCGGCCCGCCGCGCGCGCGGAAGGTCCGCCGGAAGACTGAAATCCGTGGTGAAGTCGGCGACCACGCCGCGCGTCTCGAGCTGCGGATAGCGCATGCGCATGCGTGCGACGGTCTGATCGAGAAAATCGCCGGCGATGTCGATCGGAACGTACAAACGCGGTGCCTGCAGCGCGTCGATCAGGATCTCCGTCTTGATGCCCGCTCCGGCGCCGTATTCGAAGACGACCGCGCCTTCTCCGATGAATGCCGCGATCTCGGCCGCGTGCTCGCGCAGGATGCCGGTCTCGGTACGCGTCGGATAATATTCTTCGAGCTGGGTGATCTCCTCGAACAGCTCCGATCCGCGGTCGTCGTAAAGCCAGCGACTGGGCAGGGTCTTCTGCGTTCGCGAAAGACCCGCGATGACATCGGCGCGAAGCGCTTCGCGTTGCAGGGTTTTCAGATCGACACGATCAAGCATCTTGGACGTCCTCGGCCAATCGCAGTCCGGAGAACTGCCATCGCGTAGCGGGTGGGAAGAAATTACGGTAGCTCGCACGTACGTGTCCCGCGGGCGTCACGCACGAACCGCCGCGCAACACGAACTGGCCCGACATGAACTTGCCGTTGTATTCGCCGAGCGCACCATCGAACGGCCGGAAGCGCGGATATGGCAGGTAGGCGCTCTGCGTCCATTCCCACACGTCGCCGAACATCTGGCGCAAGCTGCCGTCCGCGGATGCTGCCGGCTTCGGCCGTAAGCGCCCCGAGTCGGCAAAATTGCCCGCCGATGCAATGTTCGGAGCGGCCTGCTCCGATGCAGCAGATCCTGGTGCGGCCGGCCCCGATGCAGCATGTTCCCACTCCGCTTCGGTCGGCAGGCGCCGTCCTGCCCAGCGCGCGAACGCATCCGCTTCGAAATAGCTGACATGCGCGACCGGCGCCGACGGATCGATCGCTTGTGCGCCGCGCAGCGTCATCGTCCAGTATTCGCCGTCGCGTTCTTCCCAATAGAGCGGCATCGACCACGCTTCGGCACGCACCGTCGCCCAGCCTTCCGACAGCCAGAGCAACGCATTGCGATAGCCGCCGTCGGCAATGAATTCCATCCATTCCGCGTTCGTGACGAGGCGATCGGCCAGACGGAATGGTTCGATCCAGACGCGATGGCGCGGACGCTCACAATCGAACGCGAATCCACGCCCGCCATGGCCGACTTCGACAAGACCGGCCGCAAACGTGACATAGCCGGGCGCTGCGGTCACCGCCCGCTCGACCGCGACCGGCGCGGGATCCTTGTAAGCCGGTCGCAGCGGGTTCTGGGCGAACAGATGAAGGATATCGGTGAGCAGCAGCTCCTGGTGTTGCTGCTCGTGTTGGCAGCCGAGTTCGATCAGTGCCGCGACGGCGCTCGACGGTTCGCGCTCCAGCAATGCGGTAATCGCCGCGTCGACATGCTCACGATAGGAACGGACCGCAGCGAGCGTCGGCCGCGTGATCATGCCGCGACGCGGTCGCGGCTGGCGTGCGCCGATCGCTTCGTAATAGGAATTGAAGAGAAACTCGAAGCTTGCATCGAAGACGCGATAGCCGGGCAGATGCGGCACCAGCACCATGCTTTCGAAGAACCACGTCGTATGCGCCAGATGCCATTTCGCCGGGCTCGCATCCGGCATCGACTGCACGGTCGCGTCCGCGTCGGACAGCGGCGCCGCAAGGCCTGCGCTGGCCTGCCGCACGCTGCGATACAGCCTCGACAGCTCCGAAGGGTGCAGGGCTGAGCGGAACAAGTGCTTGGCTTTCATAGGCCCCCGGCGCTCTGCTGCTCACGAACCAGTGGAAGTTGTGACGATACGTCCCGACTCAAGCGTTTGGCACTGTCCATTCTAAGGTGGCCGGAACCCCATGAATGGGCGGGCTCGACGCAGACGACCGGGACGACGCGCATTGTCTGACAAACGTTGCTTTATCCGCGATGACTCGCAACAAAGCAGGCGCGCTCGCGTTCATGCTCGCCGATCCGGTGCCGACGCGACTCCGACTTCGCTGGTCGCCATTGAAGCGACTCGCTTGCATCAAGCTCGCGACTCTCCTACGGCCCACGACGGAACAGTCGAGCAAACGGCAACGCCCGCGCGATCGATCGACCTACTTGGGCGTCTGCGGCGCCGACGATGATGCCGCCCACGCATCGAACTGTGCCTGGCCACGCAACGGCGCGTACAGCGCATCCTGCAACTCGATACGACCCCATACCGGATTGATCGAAACGAACACGCCGAGATAGTCGAGCGCGCTGCGCGTGTCGCCCATCGACATGGCAAGACGCGCCGCGCGGCGCCAGATCCGGTCCCATTGGCCGCTGCGATGCAACGCCTCGGCAATCGCGGCGCGCGCTTCGTCCTTAGCGCCTTTCTTCGCCAGATGCTCGGCGCGGATGATCGCCTGCAAGGCATAGTGCTGCTCCATCAGGCGGCGCAAGTCAGGAATCGGCTCGGCGGCTCCATCCACGCGCAGGTCGATGTCCTGCCACGCGCCGTCGCTCGTACGCACGAGCAGCGCGGCGGAAAACTTTCCGATCGTCTGACCGCCGGCCGCCTGTCCGGCCTCGAGACTGGCCATCAGGCGCTGCGCCAGCGGTCCTTTCGCGGCCAGGAAGGACTGCTCCATCGCGGTGATCACCGCTTCGCCGGCGAGTCCGTTGCCTTGCACCGAATAGCCGTCGCCGTGGCGTGCGCCCGCCCAGGGCGATTCCATCGCCTCCGAACCGGTGAACGTGGCAGCCTTGCCTTTCGCGTCGACGACCGCGATCTGGCGCTCCTCGATGGTGGTGCCGTCGAAATCGCCGTCGCCGTCGAGGAGTGCCTTGACCACCATGTCTGGCGCCTTGCCGGCCGCGAGCAGACCGAGTCCTTTCGGGCCGTAGTTCGGGTTCGTCTCGAACTGGGTCACCAGCGCGCCCGTTTTCGCCTGTGCGTAGGCGACGCTGGCGCCGACGGCCAGATTGTTCGTCGCCACGGCCACGCCGCAGTCGCCGTTGCGATCGCAGGCGGCAATCGAGAAGGTCGCGCCCGCGACGGAAGGCATCAGCAGGACGCACAGCACCGGCATCGCCGGCAAGATTCCCATGCCGCGACGCTGCCGGAGTCGGCCTGCCGAATCGACGGTGCGAACCCCGCGATCGTTCGCCGTCGACGTTCGCTCACCGCCTTGCCTGCCTGACTGCATGGAAAACCCTCGCTATGCTGTGCTGGAAAGCGCGACAACATACGCGCTTTTGGTGATGCTTCGCTGACTCCGGATGCGACGCCCCGCGCCGCGCAGGCAACGGCCAAGCGGGCCGCGCGAACTTTACGTTCGCCATGCAAGTTGCTGATCCGAGGGGCTCACGGATCAGGGGATCATGAGAAATCCTGTCGAAATCATGAAAAGGTCATGCTTGCCGGCAGTCGCTTTGCTGCAATCGCGACACTGTTTCCCCAAGGTGACACGCATGCGCACGCCCCCTCGCCCCTCCTTCTCTCCCTCCGTCGGCAAGGCGCCGCTGGCCATCGGCCTTGCCCTGATCCTCGGCAGCAGCGCAGCCTGGTCGGCTGCGACGCCCCTGGTCGGTGCCGGCCTGTGGCCGGCGGGAGCCGCGCAGCGCGGTACGCACGGCGGCGCCGGCGCGAGCGCCGCCCCGCGACAGGCGGCCAGCGCGGTAATCGTCGGCAACTGCGACGACAGCGGTACGGGTTCCCTGCGCGATGCGGTCGCCAACGCGGTTTCCGGCGATGTCATCGATCTGACCGCTCTGGAGTGCAGCAGCATCACGCTGACCACCGGCTCGCTGGTGACTGCGGTCGACGATCTGACGCTCAGCGGCCCTGGCGCCGACCGGCTCGCGATCGACGCCGGCAACGCCAGCCGCATCATCGAGCATTCCAGCTATTACGGCACGCTGACGATCGACGGCGTGACCCTGCAGCACGGCAGTTACGTCTACAACGGTCCGAACATCTACGGCGGCCTCGCGCCCGGTGCCTGCGTGATGTCCGGCGCGAGCGTGACGATCACCAACAGTACGATCGAAGATTGCAACGCCAGCGGAAAATCCGTTTCCGGCGCAGCCATCCGTTCGCTCGGCAAGCTGTACCTGGTCGACAGCACGGTCAGCAATGTCACTGCGAGCGCATCGGCCACCGATATCTCCGCGACGATCTATGGCGGCGCGATCTACGCGAAGGCCGCCTATATCTACGGCAGCACGGTCACGAATGCGACCATCACGGCATCGAGCACGACCGCGTTCAGTGGCGTCCTTGGCGGGGGCCTCTTCGGCTCCTACGGGGTGGTGCTGAAGGACAGTACGGTGAGCGGTGTCAACGTCACCGTGTCGGCCGCCAAGGATGCCTATGCCAAGGGCGGCGGCGTCGGCACGCCGGCCACGATCATCATGAGCAACAGCACGGTGTCGAACAATTCGGTGCACGGCACGCCGGGCGCCGGCGCGAGTGGCGAGTACATCTACACCAGCGCCATCGGCGGCGGCGGCATCTACGTCGTGGCGGTTCCGCGCGGCCTGCCCCCGCAGTCGACCATCGAGAATTCCACCATCAGCGGCAACTCCGCCATCTGCGACGGCGAACCGGGTCAGTACACGGTCGGCGGTGGCGGCGGCTTGGGCAGCTGGTCGCCGCTGCCGCTGACGATCACCAATTCCACCTTCTCCGGCAACAGCACGAACCTCGACGGCGGCGCGCTCTACACGCGCCATCTCGGCTCGATCGCACTGGCCAATGCGACGATCACCGACAACAGCGCGCGCAACGGCGGCGCCATCGCAGACAAGGACGGCGAAGCGGCGTACGGCATCGTGAGCCACAGCAGCATCGTGGCGGGCAACCATCAGACCGAACCGGCAAACCCGGTGGAGATTTTCACCGCCCACGCGGTCACCGGCGCGAACAATTTGATCGCCTCGGCCAACGTCGCGCTGCCGACCGACACCCTCGACGGCGACCCGCTGCTGGGGCCGCTCGCCGACAACGGCGGAGCGACGCTGACGCATGCGTTGCTGGCCGGCAGTCCCGCGATCGATGCCGGCAGCAACCTGGCCGACCTCGTCACCGATCAGCGCGGCAACGGCTATGTGCGCGTCTTCGGCACAGCCGCTGATATCGGTGCATTCGAGAGCCAGGCGACGCCCGACCTCATTTTCGCCGACGGCTTCGACTGATCTCCAGCCGCCGATGCAGCGCGCCGCACTGCCTGCGGCGCTTGCGCTGAAACCGGGCACGGCGGAGGGCGTCCGTGCCCGGCTTTTTTGCAGCGATCGAGCCGCGCTATGTCGAAGCAGGCGCGTCGAGGAAGCGCACCAGCTCCGTCATCGTCTGTTCCGGCGCTTCTTCCATCAGCCAATGGCCGGAGCCCTTGATGATGACGCCCTGCACGTTCGTTGCGACCAGGCGGCCCTGCCCGATCAGGAATTCGCCGGACGCCTTCTCCCCGGCCAGCACCAGCATCGGCATCGCCAGCGGCGTCTCGGCGAATCCGGCGAAGTCCTTCGCGTCCTGATCGAACGCATGGAAGTATTCGAAACCCGCGCGCATGCCGCCCGGCTTGGCGTATTCGGCCGCGTAGAACACCCGATCCGCTTCCGGCACCGAATGCTTCGGGTCGGCTGCGAAGTCGTTCCAGAAGTGCTCGAAATAAATGCGTTCACGACCATCGACGAGCTTCAGCGGCGTCTCGCCGTAGAAGTTGAAATGCCACTTGTCGCGCAGCAGCCAGACGGACTGCCAATCGCCGACACCCGGCAGGAACGCATCCATCAGCACGATGCTTTCGACCTCGGCCGGATACTGCGCGGCATACGCATACGCGACCATCAGGCCGATGTCGTGCCCGACGATCTTGATCTTGGCGAAGCCGAGCTTGCGCACGAGCGCGTGGATGTCCTGCGCCAGCGACTTCTTGTCGTAGCCGCCCGGCGGCTTGGCCGATTCGCCGCTGCCGCGCAGATCCGGCGCGATGACGATGCGCCGGTCGGCCAGTTTCGGCATCAGCGGCAGCCACATACGGCCGGTCTCCGCGTAGCCGTGCAACACCACGACCGGCGTTTCCTTGCCCTGCCCGGCCTGCAGGTAATGCAGTTCGGTTCCGTTGACACTGGCCGTGTGACTTTGCACGGACGCGCTCGACGCTGCATGGACCTCGGCATGCACCGCTACGCCGAATACCAGTGCGACACCCGCCCGTCCCAACCACCGTTGAATCGGTTTCATTGCAACCCCCTTGCTGAAAACCATCCGGACGGCGCGATTGCAGCCCGGTTCCCACGCTTGCGTCAAACACGTCGCGGTCAAAGCTGGCTCATGCCGCCGTCGACGATGATTTCACTGCCGACGATGAAGGCTGACTCCGTACTCGCCAGATGCAGCACCGTCGAGGCGATTTCCTGCGGCGTGCCGAAGCGCCCGAGCGGCAACTGCGCCTGGATCTGCGCCGCGACGGTTTCCAGCGTCGCTGCATCCATGCCGAGCTTGCCGTAAAGCGGCGTGTGCACCGGCCCCGGGCTGATCACGTTGACGCGTACGCCGCGCGGCAGCAGTTCGGCCGACAAGGTCTTGGCCAGCGAAATGACCGCCGCCTTGCTGGCCGCGTACACCGACGAATTCGGCATGCCGAGGTGTGCGTTGATCGAGCCGTTGATCACGATCGACGCAGCGCGATTGAACAGCGGCAGCAGCGCCTGGATCTGGAAATACGCGCCCTTCACGTTGATATCGAAGGTCTGCTCCCACAGCGCCTCGTCGACTTCGGCGAACGCTGCGAATTTCGCGATGCCGGCATTGACGAACAGCGCATCGAGCTTGATGCCGCTGGCGGCGATCGTGCTGGCCAATTCCTTTGCCGCGGCGAGCGAACCGGCGTCGTTGCGCACAACGAGTGCATCCGCACCCAGCTGCGCTTGCGCCTGCTTCAGCGCCGCCGCATCGCGGCCGGTGATGACGACGCGCGCGCCTTCGGCAGCGAACGCCTGCGCAGCCGCCAGGCCGATGCCACTGCTGCCGCCGGTGACGAGGACTGACTTTCCTTCGAAGCGATTCATGAGGTCTGCCTGCATGAGAGTGGATGGGGTGATGGGTAGTCTGCGCTCACCCGCTTGTTTTGCCGTAGCATCGCTTCGACGCACTCGTTCGAAAGGATCGAACATGTTGTCCGAGCCGGAATTGGCCTTGCTGGAAGCGATTCGCGACAGCGGCAGCCTGTCGCGTGCAGCCGTGCGCCTGGGCAAGGCGCCCTCGACCATTTCGCATGCGGCGCGACAGCTTGAGGCGCGCTTCGATGCCTTGCTGTTCGATCGGCGCCGCTACCGTCTGCAGCTGACTCCGGCCGGACAACTGCTCGCGCAGGAGTCGGCGCGGCTGATGCAGGACGTATCGCGTCTGACGCATCGGGTCAGGCAGATCGCCGGCGGCTGGGAGGACCGCCTGTGGATCGTGAGCGACGAGCTGCTCGAGTTCCAGACACTGATCCCGGTGATCCGTGCCTTCGACAAACTGCGCTCCGGCGTCAGCCTGCGCATCACCCACGAAGTGCTCGGCGGCACCTGGGAGGCGCTGCGCGACGGCCGCGCCCAACTCGTCATCGGCGCGACCAACGAACCGCCGGTCATTCCGAAGCTGCAATGGTTCGAACTCGGCGTCACCCGTTGGGTCTTCGCGATCGCGCCGCGCCATCCGCTCGCCGGCGCAAGCGAGCCGCTGCAGCGCGAGACGATCTCGGCGCATCGGGCGGTCGTCGTCGCCGACTCCTCGCGCCGCCCGGACGTGCGCGGCTATGGCGTCCTCGGCGGACAGGCGACGCTCGCCGTGCCGAGCATGCGCGCCAAGATCGATGCCCAGCGCGACGGTCTCGGCGTCGGCTGGCTGCCGCGTGCGCGCGTGGCATCGTTGCTCGCGCGCGGCGAGCTGATCGAGAAGCGCGTCGCCGACCCGCGTGAACCGAACACGCTGTACGTCGCGTGGCGCGGCGACCATGAAGGGCGGGCCATGACGTGGTGGCTCGACCAGTTGCGGCAGAAGCGGTTGGCGACGCTGCTGGCCCAGGGCATCGATGCGTTCGCGTGAAGCCAGCGTACGATCTGACTACACGCGACAACGGCAGCCGCGCACGACGAGCCGGCGCGGCTGCCGACGCGCGCTTCCAGTCGATGCGTTCTCAAGGAGACGCCGGCAACGCCTGCGAGTCCGACGCCTGTACCCGCTTCATTCGATTCAATGCGCGAGAGCCGTCGGTGCGCGCTGGACCAGAAAGTCCACCAGCGCGCGCACCGACGGCAGCATGCCGCGCCGGTTCACGAACACCAGATGGATGTCCTGCTCCGGCGTGCCCCACGCCTCGGCGACGCGCATGAGAGAGCCGTCCTCCATGGCTTTCCAGGCGACGCGTCGAGGCAGCAGTGCAATGCCGACGCCGGCCAGCGCCGCCTGATACTGGAAGCCGAAATCCGAACACAGCAGGCGCGGCCGATGCGCGATCCTGATCGCGCTGCCATCGGCGGCTACCAGCGACCAGACTTGTTCCGGACCTTGCGCCAGGGCGCCGATGGTATCGAGCTCGGCGAGCTGCTCGGGCCGTTTCACCAAGGCCGCCGCCGCATACGACGGACTCGCGACGAGAATCAGCTTCCCCGACGCAATGCGGCGCGCGGTGAGGCCGCCGTCGCGCAGACCGATGTCGCGCGCGCGCAGTGCGACATCGACGCGCTCCTCGATCATGTTGACGATGCGATCGGTCGCGTCGAACTCGACGCGTACCTTCGGATGCAGGCGCATGAAGTCGGCCACCAGCGGCGCGATCGAGAACTGCGCCATTGCCAGCGGACAGGTCAGGCGCACGACGCCGCTCGGCTCGCTGCGCAGCAGTTCGATCGCCCGCTGCGCCGCTTCGGCCTCGACGATCATCGCCGCGCAGTGTTCGTAGAACGCGCGGCCCGCTTCGGTCAGTGCGAGCCGGCGCGTGCTGCGCTGGAGCAGGCGTGCGCCGAGGCGCTCTTCCAGCAGCGCGATACGCCGGCTCAGCTTGGATTTGGTGATGTGCGTATGGCGCTCGGCTGCCGTGAAACCGCCGTGTTCGACGATCAGGGCGAAGTAGCGCAGGTCGTTGTAGTCCACGTCGATTATCCTGTTCACAGGACAATATTTCGCAATACCGGCAACTTATCAAATATTGGCGTTGTACACATGTTGAATGGGTGACCCGAACCGTCCTCGTGCCAGGACCCATCGACTCCCGGAGTAACCATGCAGACCCGTCTCGATTTCTACGAAGCAAGTCCCGCTGCCATCAAGGCAATGCTCGGCCTGGAAGCACACGTCGCCAGGAGCGGCATCGAAAAACCCCTGGTCGAGCTGGTGCGCCTGCGCGCCTCGCAGATCAACGGCTGCGCCTACTGCGTCGATCTGCACAGCAGCGACGCGCGCACGGGCGGCGCCGACGAGCGGCGCCTGTCGGCGTTGCCGGTCTGGCGCGAAACGCCGTTTTTCAGCGAGCGCGAACGAGCCGCGCTGGAATGGACCGAGTCGGTCACGGCCGTGGCGCAATCGCATGTGCCGGACGAGGTCTGGGAGCGCGTGAATCCGCATTTCACACCGCAGGAAATCGTCGACCTGACGCTGCTCGTCGCGACGATCAACAGCTGGAACCGCCTAGCGATCGCGTTCCGCAAGCTGCCTGCCTGACGCGGCGAGGCCGGGAAAATCCCCGGCTAGACAGACGGAACGAGAGAGAGTCCAACGAGCGCGCGCGCAACAGCGCGGCGAAAAACCTGCGGTGGGCTGCGGTCGGGGATTACCGCAGCCCACCGTCAGCAGCATGGCGGCAGGGCGTCGCCACACCCATCATCGCCTGGCATAGGCAGATGCCAGACACCGATGTTGCACCAGCAACCGCCGCACTTCCGATGCGATCAGGGGAGACATCGGACGCGAACGTTCGCGGCAGGTCCATCCTCGCCCAGTCCCGCTGCCTGCCTCAATGGGCAGTTCCACCCAAGGCGGCAACCCGTGCCTACCCAGCGCCGGATGGAATTTGGCCTCCTGCTCAGCGATTTTCCCTGGGCGTTTTCACCCACGCAGGCGCGGGCGCTACGCCCACGCTCGGCAGAATCGCGAACTGCGCTATCGACGATTTCGCGAGGCTGGAATACTGTGCCCACGACCGCGTGATCGTCACCGGCACGGACCGATCGACCGAAACGAGGAATGCCGTGGCACCCCGCCTCCCTTCTTCCCCGCTGCTCGCCGTCCTGCTCGGCGGTTGCGCCTTGCTTCTCGCGACAGCGGCGCATGCGGGCGGCAGCGTCGTCGTGACGATCGACGGCAACAAGGCGAAGGCCGACATCACATTGCCGGTACCGCCGCCCGGCAGCGGCAACTACACCGCCGAGCTGGAGCTGGAGTTCGAAGCTCCGCACAACCTGACCGTCGCGTGCCTCGGCATCGATGCGAACGTGCTGACGGCGAGCGCGATCAACGATGCCAACAGCCGGCTGCCGAACCCGAGCACGCAGGCCATCGATCCCCTGTTTCCCGTACGCGTGGTCGTCGAGCCACCGGCGGCGTGCGGCTTGCAGTTCTACTACGACGTGAAGGTGACGCTGGAAACGGATGATCTGGTGTATCAACCGCACTCCGGGTATCGCTTGATGAAGGCGCCGATTGGAGGATCGTTCCAGAACGTCACGGAGACGGTCACCTCCGGCAGCGTCCGTTCGCAGGGACGCGCCGGCGGGTTCTCCGAGTTCGTAATCGTCAAGGACGTCGCGCAGAACTACGATGCCGACGTGATCCAAGCATACGATGCGCTCGAAAGCCGGCTCAGCGATCCATTGATTGGGCTGACCGCGCAACTGACTTTGCAGACCGATCTCGGCCTCAGCCGCGCCGCCTATACCGCCCACAACTATTCCCAAGCGATCGCATACATTGACCAGCTCGACTATCACTGTGCCGTTCTCGGCGGACCGGCATTGCCCAACACCTGGCGGTCGCAGCGCGATCTGGTCAATGCCGAGGGCGAGGTCGTCAGCTACACCGGCAACCTGCGTTTCGCCCTCGGGCGTCTGAATGGTTCGCCCTGAGCGCGCTGCGATGCCGGCCAAGCTCAGCGTGCACATTCCCGGCCAAGCAGTCGTTGTGCGCATTTTCGCCGACGATGCCGATATCGTGATTGGACGAGATCCTGCCTGTGCGGTTTCCATCGCCCACGATTCGGTGTCGCGACGCCACGCCACGTTGCGTGGCAACGGTGCGAACGACTGGTCGCTCACCGACCTCGGTTCCAAGAACGGCATCCGCGTCGACGGCGAGCGTGTCGCGGTAGCGGAACTTGTCGAAAGCCGTTGGTTCGCGGTCGGAGACGTATTCTGCGAATTCGAATCGCTCGATCGGACAGCTGCAGAACATCTTTCTGCGCGCGCCATCGAACGGCGCAATTCGTCGATGGCGTGGACCCGGCGTCTGCAGGCCGACGTACGCGGCGACAGCCTCATCGCCGACCTGCTGCGCGGCATCGTCGATATCGCCGAATGCCGGCGTGGTTTCCTGCTCGTGCCGGACGTCCATTCGCGGATGCGCGTACGCGCCTGCTACGCACTGCAACCGGACGAAGTCGAGCGCAGCGCGTTCTCCGGCAGCCGCAGCGCAGTCGAACGTACGATTCTGCATCGTCGCGCGGTATTCCTTTCCGATCAGCGCGACCGTGCCTGGCTGCAAGGACAAGCCAGCGTGATCGCGCGCGATATCCGCGCCCTCGCGTGCCTGCCGCTGCAGCAGGATGGACGTCTGCTGGGCATCGCCTATGCCGATACCGACGACGAGGCCAAGGTATTCACCGATCTCGATGCCGAGCTGCTCGAAGCTTTCGTCGGCCACGCCGCTGCCGCGCTCGCCGCCAGCGAACTCGACGCTACACTAGCAAGCATGGCAGCCATGCTTGCGGTGGACGAGGCCGGCGCCGTACATAGTTCCGGCGCCGCGCCATACTGGACGCCGGCATCCGGCCGAGGCGGCCGATACGCATGACGTCCCCGGGACGCAACATGGAAGCCGAGTCTGCCTCGCTGAAGGCGACCGCGACCGGCATCCTCGCTGCCACGGACTTGCGCAGCGGTGAACTCGTTGCCGGGCGCTACAGCATCGTCAAACTGCTCGGCATGGGCGGAATGGGCGTCGTGTATCAGGCGCACGATATCGAATTGGATATCGACGTCGCGCTGAAGCTGCTGCGGCCGGAACTGGCCAGCCGACCGGATGCCTTCGAACGCTTCCGCCAGGAACTGCTGCTCGCTCGACAAGTGTCGAGCCCGCATGTTGTGCGCATCCACGATCTGGTCAGGCATGGACAGGCCTGGCTGATCAGCATGGATTTCGTGGACGGTCAATCGCTCGAACACTTGCTCGACAAAGAGGGAGCGCTGCCTCCGGAACGCGCAGTCGGCATGCTGCGCCAGCTCGCACAGGGCCTCGCTGCCGCGCACCATCGTGGCGTCGTACATCGCGACTTGAAGCCGGCCAACGTCCTGGTCAATCACAAAGGCGACGCCGCCATTACTGATTTCGGCGTCGCTCGCTCCGCCGGCAATACCGGCATCACCGGCAGCGGCGTCATTATCGGCACGCCCGAATACCTGTCGCCCGAGCAGGCGCGCGCGGAAACGCTCGATGGTCGCAGCGACTTGTATGCACTCGGCTTGATCTTCCATGAAATGCTCACCGCTACGCTGCCCTTCCGCGGTGGCACACCGGCGGAAATGCTCGCGCAACGGATTGTGCGCGATCCGCCGTCGATCGACAGCGTCAAGCCGGGCCTGCCTTCGTTTGTCGTACGCCTTTGCATGCGCCTGCTCGAACTGAAACCGGCAAGGCGCTTCCAGTCCGCCGAAGATGTGATTCGGGCGATAGACACCCGTCGCGTTCCCGGCATCGGTCGCACGCAACGCAAGAGGATGGCGGTCGTCGTCGTATCGCTCGTTGTCGTCGCGCTCATTGCGACGGGGTGGTACTGGAGGATTCACGCGCCAGCTGTTTCGGGCGCGAATAAAATAGCCTTCACACCTGTCGACCTTGCGCCGCTGCCATTCACCACGACCAGCCTCGACCCCGGCGATCTGGATCTCGCTGCCGGCATCGGTCGACGCTTGGCCGACGCATTGACCTCACAGGCTTCGTTGCGCACTGCCGATCCTGTGCGCGTCACACGCACTTTGACCGAACTCGGCTACGACACAGCCACCGCGCAGCGACATCGATCGCGAGTCGCCGAAGCGATCGGCGCGAAGGACTTGCTCGAAGGCGAACTCAGCCACGACTCCGCGGGCATCACAGTTCGACTTTCGATCTACGACGCAAACGGCGCTCAACCTCGCTGGACTGCCGCCACGCCCGCGGTCCTTCCGAGCGACCTGCCCGCCGCCCTGCTGAAACTGCAGCGGCAGCTTCAAGCGTATTCGGGTACGACTGACAACGCAGCGGCGTGGCCGGACAGCGCTGCGTTGCAGGCCATAGGCAGATACCAACATGAGGACGCAACGACGCTGAAGCTGGACGATTCCTTGCAGGCAGCGCGCAAGGCGAACGATCCGGAATTATGGTGGCAACTACTGGAAACACTCGATCGCGCTGGCCGTGCCGCCGACGCCGCCGCCGCAGCGCGCCAAGCCAAGGATGCGCTCACCAGCGTTTCCGAAACGTCGGCGCTTCGAACTCGCGCCTACGCCTCCCTTCTTCTCGGCGAGGACGAGGACGCCAAGAAGACCTTCGCCGAACTGGCCGCGTCAGCGCCCGGCGATCATCCGGTTCGCGTCTTGCTGGCGCGCGCTTTCGGCGATCTCGGCGACTTCGATCGTGCGCAGCAGATTCTCGGCACGCTCACGGTCGAAGATCAACGCAACACCGAGGCTTGGTACTTGCTTGGTAAGTTCGCGATTTTGGCCGGCGATTCCAAGCGCGCCGTCGATGAATATCTCGTTCGTGCACAAGTCCTCGCCAATCGGCTGAATGATCGCCGCGTGCAGGCGAATGTGGTGCATGCCCTCGGTCTCGGCTACCAAAATCTCGGGCAGTTGTCCGCCGCTGCCAAGCAGTTTGAAGAAGCGCAGCGGCTGCGTGGCGACCTCGGCGATCGCCGGGGCGAGGCGGTCAGTCTGCGCAACCTCTCGACCGTGCGATCCGTACAAGGCGACCAAAAAGGGGCCATGGAAGCGCTGGATCAGGCGCGTATGCTGATCGAGCCAATCGGCGACCCCGTGGCGACCGCAGATCTCGCCAACGACACGGGCGTACTCGACGAAGAGCGCGGTGAATACCGCCATGCTTTGGAATCGTATCGAGCGGCGCTCGCTCTGTACCAGTCGGTCGGCGATCAGCACAATGTCGGGAACAGTCTGCTGAACGTAGGTTTCGCCTACTATCAAGTCGGCGAGTTCGACAATGCGCAGGTGTATTGGACACAAGCCGCCTCGACGTTCGCTCCGATCGACGACCGAGCCGGCTCGGTTCATGCAAAACAGAATCTTGGACTAGCCGATACCGCTCGCGGTGACTTCCGCGCGGCACGCGTATCGCTCAATGAAAGCTTGCGCAGTGCAGAAGAGCTGCAAATGGCGGAAGAGCGCAGCGTCAGTCTCGCGGGATTGAGCGATCTCGATCGACTCGAAGGCCTGATCGATTCTTCGCTGCAAAGATCGGCAACGGCACTCGGGGAATTTCAGCAGCGAGCTGCGCCCCGCGGCATCACCGAAATGAAACTCCAGCGCAGCGCCGCATTCTGCGACGTCGGCGACTGGGCAAACGCGGAATCGGCGCTCGACGGCATGCAGGTCGATGCAGTGGAGAACGGCGAACAGGCGAGTCTGCTCGCCTGGCGCCGCGGCGAGATCGCATTGGGTCGCGGCGATGCCAAGGCTGCGCTCGGCAACGCCAACGATGCAATCGCGCGCGCGCAAAAGGCACACAGTTACGGCTCGGAACTCTCGGCGCACCTGCTGCGCGCACGCGCGCTCGCCGCACAGAACAAATCGACCGAAGCTGCGCGCGAACTCGCCGATGTGCGCGCGGGCCTCGCCGGGTACGCAAGCGTGCCGTTGCGTCTGCAGTTGGCGGAGACCGCGCTGCGCGTCGCGCCGGACAGGAATCTTGCCGCCTATCGCGAAGCCCGCGCCCAGCTGGCGCGGCTGCCCTCGTATGGCCGCGCGTTCCTGATCCATGCCTACGGCGCCGAAGCGCTGCGTCGCAGCGGCGGCGATGAAGTGGCCGATGCGCAGCGCGCGGCGAACGCAGCCTACGCTCAGCTGCGCGCGAAGACGCCGGCCTCCCAATCTGCCGCACTCGCAGCGCTCGCCGCCGCAGCCGGCCTGAACAGCGAAACCTCGCCATGAGCCAGACCCTGCCGTCAAAGCCGGCCACCGCCCCCTTGCGCGAGAACGAAATGCGCCAGCAGCTCGCGCAACTGCGCGATCAGCAGGAACGCCTGTTCGCGCAGCTGCACGCCGGCGAGCAGCACTTCAAGCAGCTGGCCCGTTCGGTCTGGCGCGTGCAGGAAGACGAACGCCGCCGTCTCGCGCGCGAGCTGCACGACGGCATCGGCCAGCATCTGACTGCGCTGCGCCATCGGCTCGATGCGATGGCGCGCGGCGGCGATCCGCCGCCGCCGCTGCAGCAGGCGCTGGAATTGTGCGAGCTGGCGATCGAGGAAACGCGCGCGCTTTCACGTCTGCTGCGTCCGCAGATTCTCGACGATCTCGGCCTCGAAGCCGCGCTGCGCTGGCTTGCGCGCCATACCAACGAGAGCGCCGACTGCGTGGCGGTGGTCGAGGTCGGTGCGATGGCGGCGCCTATCGATGGCGACCTCGCGACGCTGATCTTCCGCGTCGCGCAGGAAGCCCTGACGAACGCGCGCAAGCATGCACAGGCACGCAACATCGTGCTGCGTCTGAGCCACCGCGCCGACCATCTGCACCTCCTGATCGTCGACGATGGACTCGGCTGCGAGGTGGACGCCGCGTTCGCCAAATCGAGCAATGGGCAAAGTACCGGCCTTGCCAGCATTCGCGAGCGCGTGCGCCTGTTCGGCGGGCGCTTCAGCCTGCTCTCGCAACCGGGCGAAGGCGTGCAGCTGCGCGTCAGCCTGCCGCTGCCGATGACCGAAGCCTCTGCATGAAGACGATCCGCGTGCTGGTCGCCGACGACCATACGATTCTGCGCGAAGGCCTGGTCGCCCTGCTCAACGGGAGCGGCGACTGCCAGGTGGTCGCGCAAGCCGCGGACGGCATCGCGACGGTCGAATGCGCGCTGCAGACGCGGCCCGACGTGGTCGTGCTCGATATCTCGATGCCCAAGCTCAATGGTATCGAGGTCGTGCGCCGGCTGACGCGCGAACTCGACAGCGCGCGCGTGCTGGTGCTGACGATGCATGCCGAGGAGGAATACGTGCTGCACGTGGTGCGCGCCGGCGCGGCCGGTTTCCTGTTGAAGGACAGCGCGACCGGCGAACTGTTGAGCGCGGTGCGCGCGCTGGCCGGTGGTCGCGGCTATTTCGGGTCGCATGCGTCGAAGGTGCTCGCACAGCAGGTGCAGCAGCCGAATACGCCGATAGAAGATCCGTATCGGGATCTCACACCGCGCGAACGCGAAGTCTTCCATTTGATCGCCGAGGGCATGACGACGAAAGAAATCGCGCGTCAGCTCGGAACCAGTGCGAAGACCGCTGAGAATCACCGCTTCCGCGTACTCGACAAACTCGGTGCACGCAACACCGCCGAATTGATCCGTTACGCGGTCAAGCACGGCCTGCTCGATTGATGCCGCGGCCGCGCCGCGCGTGCGGCGTTCAGCGTCGCAAGAGCTTCGCTGTGTTGCAGCCAGCGGCAGCCGAGGCGACATCGAACCCGTCGGCGAAAACCGTCTCGCTTCTGTCGAAATAATAAGCGACGCCATCGTGCAGCAACGGACCGGCATGGCCCGGCGCCGCGATCGTCCAGCGACCCGCAGCGGCAGCCACCGACCATCCGGCAAGATCGCCGACGACCGGCGCGGAAATCGCGGCCGCGCTGGTTTCGCGCCAGACGCCGGAGCCGTTCTCGAAGAGATGGCTGATGCCGCACGTGCCGAGCGCGTAGGGCGCACCGACGATCGCACGCGCGCCGCTCAATGCGACGGACCAGCCGAGCATGTCGCCGCCGGCGCTGCCCGCCGCCGCAAGTTCGGACGCCTGCGTCCAGGCGCTGCCGCTGCGCTCGAACACGTACGCCGCACCGACCCGCGCCGCCGCCGCGGGAGCGCCGACCAGTGCACGATCGCCGTCGATGGCCACGCTCTGTCCGAACAAATCGCCATCGGCGGCATCGAGGAGAACCAGCTTGGCCTGCTGCGACCAGCCGCTGCCACTCGCGCTGAACACATAGGCGGCGCCGCGCGCGAAACTGCCGGCGGCGACGCCGGCCTTCATCGGCGCGCCGACGAGCGCCGTATCGCCGTCGAGCGCGACGCTGCGACCGAACAGGTCGCGTTCGGCCGCATCGGGCGCGTGGAGGCGCGCCTGCTGCGACCAGACAGTCCCGCTGCGCGCGAACACGTAAACCGCGCCCGCGCGTGCATCGGCGTAGTCGGCCCCGACGAGCAGACGATCGCTGGCGAGCGCCAGCGTGTTGCCGAATCGATCGCCAGCGCTGCCGCCGGCCGCCACGAGCTTGGCCTGCTGTGTCCAGTTCGCCCCGCTGCGTACGAAGACGTAGACCGCGCCTGGCGACTGGCCGGGAGCGCCGACGATCAGTGTATCGCCGACGAGGCCGACGGCGGCGCCGAAATGATCGCCCGCGACGAGATCGCCGGCGACGACGCGCTGCGATGGCGCACAGGGTTGCGTCGTGCAATCGAAGAAGTACACCGCACCCGTCGCGCCATCCTCGCCCGGCGTGCCGCTGACGACGTGCGTCGCATCCATCGCGAGTGCATAGGCGAACTCATCGCCATGGGCGACTGCGGGATTGGCCAGGACGGCGCTCTCGCCGGCAGCGGCGCTCGCGGCGGCAAACGCCAGCCAGCCTGCGCACACTGCGCGTACGAGCACGCGGCGACGACCGCTGCGGTCGCGCGCGAACTCCCGGCGACGCGCGCGCGAGGCGTCGGCAATCATGGGCAGAGACATGCGCGGATTAGTGAACGTCGGCGCTGCGGGTGTCAAGCGCCGACTGGGTGTTTTGCCTCAGCGCGGAAGCGTCGCCGGGCCTTGCTCGGCGGCGGCGATCGGCTCCAGCGTGCCCATCGAATGGCCCTGTTCGGCCAGGTATTCGAGCCAGCGGTTCAGGAACGAACTCATGCGCACGCGTTGCTGGAAGACGCTGCGGGCCGGCTGCAGTGGCCCGATCGCGCGCGCCAGACGGCGGTCGGCGCGGCAGTCCAGCACCTCGGCCATATGCGCATCGTGGTACATGCGCAACTGCGCGGACGGAGCGCGCTCACCGGTTTCCTGGTCGATGAAGTTGTAGGTCAGATGCAGGTCGAGCGTATAGCGATGACGCTCGAGCACGTCCAGACGCACATCGAGACCGTCATCCAGCGACGACAGGTAGCTGCCGAGTTGGAGATTCTGCGGCGCGAACAGGCGCGACAGCCGATGATAGTTTTCGGCATACAGGCCCATCAGCCACGAAAAGCGGCTCGGCAGCAGGGATTGCGGGCGGTCAAGGACGGCGGACATGCGGCGATCATAAGCGGGGGGAGTAGCAGCGGATAGTCTTATGCAGACACCGCCGCGACGAGTAAGATGGGGCCCCCTGTGGCTCTTCCAAGCGGCGCGTCGCGCCACTCGCCCGCACGGCGCCTTTCTTTCCCGCGCGCTCGCGGCCAGCGCCCTTCACATGCGTGCTGTTCGGTCGCGACGCATCCCCATACGCGCGCGCTGCTGTTTGCGGTCAGGCGTCGCTCCGTTCGGCGCCATCGTTCCCGCACGAGCGCAAACGCTTCCGAAAAGGCGACGCGGCTCGACCCAAAGCCGCGATGCGGCGACATGCATTCAGTGGAATCCCCGCTTTCGCGGGAATGACGGCGGAGTTTCGAGAAGGTATACGCAGGGCGTGCGGAAGAGAGGGTGAGGCGCCTTCCGACGCCCACCCTCCATTCAGCGGTCAGCCGTCGCTTACGGCTGCACCGCAATCGGCATGTGCAACGCCGGCAGCAGCACGTCGTCGGCGACCAGATGCAGCTGTCCGAAGTTCCAGCCGGTTGCCAGCGCCGTACCGTCGATCGTCACGGTGACGACCGCGGTGCCGCCCGCGGTGACGGTCAGCGGCGACGGCGAAACCGTCGCGGCGCCCGCCGGCAATCCGTCGATGCTGAGGTCGTAATCGTGGTCGACCAGCGACGTGCTCGTCAGCGTGCGCGTGAAGGTGCAGCCGCTCGAACAATCGCCGCCGGCGAGGCTGGCGAGATTGAGTGTCGACAAATCGCCGCCCTGCGCGGGGTTGGCCGCGACGAAGTTCGCCGTGGTCTCATCCAGGATCAGCCCGCTGAGCGCCGCCTTGGTCAGGTCGACACGGCCGGAGCCGAGATCCCAGGCATCGACCGTGCTGCCGTCGGCGCGGATCAAGCCGTCGAGCTTCGACGTGAGATTGATCGCGGAACGCACCTGGCTCGGCGTCCAGGTCGGCTGCACCGCGCGCAGCAGCGCGGCGGAACCGGTGGTGTGCGGACTCGACATCGAGGTGCCGTTCTCCATCGCCGTCGAGGTTGCGCCGCCCTCGCCTGCCGCGTACGCGGCAAGGATGTCGACGCCGGGTGCGGTGATGTCGGGCTTCACCAGGTACTGCCCGCTGCTCGCCAATGGTCCACGCGAGCTGAAATCGGCCACCACGTCGCCGCGCTGCGGGAACGACGAGGTCGGCAGCAGCAGCGACGCGGTCGCATGGGTCGGATCGGTCTCGATCTGCGTCCACGCCGCGTCCCAATCGGCGCGCAGCATCGACCATGAGGTGCCGCTCGCACCGAGGTTGATGAAATCGCGGTCGACGAAGATCACGCCGATCGCGCCGGCCGCGAGCGCGTTGGAGCGACGCACGCCGCTGGCGCAATTGCTCGCGTTCTGGTCGAGCGCGAGCACCGCGATCGCGCCGAGTTGGATCGGTGCCGGCGTGGGATCGAAGCCGTCGACGAACACGCTATCGTCCGGCGGCTGCGGCTGGCCGAGGCCGGTGAAGGTGTCGGCCGCAAATGCCGAGCAGCCGTCGTTGCTGCCATCGGCGAAGGTCGGGCTGCGCACGATCGGCGCGCTGACGATGTTGTCCGTCGGCAGCGGCGGCGCTGCCGGACGCAGCGGCAAGCCCTGCGTCTGCGGCGGCGGCGTGCCGGGCGCGGTCAGGTTGAACTTGAATGCGACCACGTTGTTCTTGGTCGAGGCTGCGACTGTCTCGACCCATGGCTCGATGTGGTTGACCGAACCGGCATCGGGACCGTCGTTGCCGGCCGACGCGGCGACGAAGATGCCGGCGCCGACCGCGTTGCGGAACGCGATCGACACCGAATCGCTCCATGGCGCGACGCCGCCGCTGATCGAATAGTTGAGCGCATCGGCACCGTCGATGACGGCACGGTTGGCGGCCTGCGAGGAGGCGGACGAGCTGCATCCGGTCGTGCACACGCGATAGGCGATGACGTTCGCATGCGGAGCGACGCCGGAGATCGTGAAGATGCCGCCGCCGAACGGCGCCAGCCAGTGATTGCCGGCAATCGTGCTGGCGGTGTGCGAGCCGTGGCCGTCGAGGTCGGTCGCGCTGCGCGTCGACGACGTGCTGGTGAAATCGTACATGCCGATCAGCTTGTCGTTGCAATGGCCGAGGTCCGCATTCGGCGGCGTCGTTCCGCACAATCCGAGGTAGGTGCCTGCGCCGTTCGGATTGATGTGCTGGTAGCCGTCGATCGGACCGACGGCGGCGAACGCCGGGCTCTCCCAATTGATGCCGGTGTCGAGGTCGGCGACGATGATGCCCTCGCCTTGCGAGGCTACGCCGTTCGACGCCGATCCGTCCCAGATCGACGGCGCGCCGATGAAGGTCGGGCCGCGGTCGGTCAACAGCTGCAGCTCGTGCTCGCGCTCGACCAGCTCGACGTCGCTGCGCCTGCTCGCGATCGCGGCTTCGCGCTCGTCGAGTTCGACGATGACCGCGTTCAACGCATGCTGCAGCGTGGCGACCGGCGTCAGCGGACGGCCGATCGCGCTCGACAATTCATGCACGAAACCGTCCTGGCGCTGCGCCAGATAGTCGACATAGGCCAGCGCCTCGGGCGCATGGATGTCGAGGCGCCCGGCCTTGCGACCATGTTGTACGTGGGGCGGCGCGGCCAGACCGCCGACACCGCCGCGATAGGTCGCCAGCGGCTCGCCCTTGAGCAGGATCGTGTAACGCACCGGAGCGGTCGCAGCGCTCGCCGGCGACGTCGCCGCGGCAACCGCGGAACGTGCGACCACGCCATCGAGGGCGACGGCCGGCAGCGCGATACCGATGCAGATCGCCGCGCGGATCGCCCGCGTCATCGAGTTGGCGCGAATGCGCGGACGCACGGAGCGGATGGCTGATGAGTGCATATGGAATTCCCCGGGAATTGAGCGGATGCGACGGGCACGTCGCGCCGGCGTCGTCGTGTCGACCTTACCCAAACCAGCGCATATTGCCTCCGTCGCGCGGCGGAGTACGGTTTTTAATCACGTGCATCCAGCGCCTCCTCGCCCGGCGCATGGCGGCGACGCTCGAAGTACGCAGAAAGATCGGCCTGGACGTGCGCCGGGTTGCCGTTGCGATGAAATCGGGCGATCCGATGTTTGCGCATCGGCGTCGACGGCAACCCAACTAGAACATGTGCTTTTCGATGCCGAGCTGGGCGAGGATCTTGCTGGCGATCTCCTCGATCGAGGTCGCCGTGGTGTTCTGCACCGGAATGTTTTCGCGGCGGAACAATTTGTCGGCCTGCTCGAGTTCCCAGCGGCATTGCTTGAGCTCGGCGTAACGGCTGCCGGGGCGGCGTGCCTCGCGCACCTGCGCAAGGCGCTGCGCGTCGATCGCCAGGCCGTACAAGCGCGGCCGATGCGGCAGCAGGCGCTTGGGAATCTCCAGGCGATCGAGGTCTTCTTCGGTCAGCGGATAGTTGGCCGCCTTCACGCCGTAGTGCAGCGCCATGTAGAGGCAGGTCGGCGTCTTGCCGACGCGCGAGACGCCGACCAGGATCACGTCGGCATCGGCGTAGTTGACGTCGATGCCGTCGTCGTGGGTCAGCGCGTAGTTGGTCGCGTTGATGCGCGCTTCGTATTCGGTGAAATCGGTCAGGCCATGCGCCTTGCCGACGCGCGCCGAACGCGGCGCGCCGAGCTCGTCCTCGAGCGGGCCGATGAACGGGGCGAACACGTCGAGCATCAAGGCACCGCTCTCGGCGACGACGTCGCTCAGCTTCTGATCCATGATCGTATTGACCACGATCGGACGCGCCCCGCTCTGCGCATACACGGTCTTGATGCGCACCGCGGCCGCACGCGCCTTGTCCTCGGCGTCGACGAACGGGATGCGATAGGTGTCGAACTCGACCGAATCGAACTGGGTGAGGACGCTGTGGCCGATCGTTTCGGCGGTAATGCCGGTGCCGTCGGAAACGTAGAAGATCGTGCGGCGCATGCGCGATTCCCTGGAAATCAGGCTGCAGTCTAGGGCATACCCGACGCCTGGCTGCAAGCCGGCTGGATCCCGCTGCGTGCGCGATGGCCGGTTCCCGCGGCCTCGACGCGTCCGTCGACGCTTTACGTCAACGTCCACGTCGACACGCCCATCCATCGTGGTCATCGCCGCGAGAGCGCGAAGCGCTTCATAGCGGCGTAGCCGGTCGTCCATTCCGCTCTGCTCGCTCTGCCTACCATCCCAGCGAAGCCAATGGATTCCCGCTTTCGCGGCAACGACGTCGCCGGAAGTTGGCTGGCATAACCCGGATCACTGCGGAAAAAACGGCCAGCCATCGGCGCTCGATGAACCCGCGCTTGCCCCTCCCGGTCCAAAGCCTGAAAATCGCGCGTTTACGCAGGCGTCCGCCGGCGTACCTTTTTGCGGAGATTCCCTTGAGCGACTTGGTCCTTTGGCTCGACAACCTGCGCATGTCCGACCTCGGCAAGGTCGGCGGCAAGAATGCCTCGCTCGGCGAGATGATCGGCAACCTCGCCAAGCTCGGTGTATCGGTGCCGGGCGGATTCGCGACGACGGCGCAGGCGTTCCAGGCCTATCTGGAGAAGAGCGGCCTGGCCGAACGCATCCAGCAGCGCCTGAGCACGCTCGACGTGGAGCAGGTCGACGAACTGACCAAGGCCGGCACCGAAATCCGCGGCTGGATCGTCGATACCGCCCTGCCCGCCGAGCTCGACCAGGCGATTCGCGCGGCCTATATCAAGCTGTGCAACGACGCGGGTGCCGCGGATATTGCGGTCGCAGTGCGCTCATCTGCCACAGCCGAAGACCTGCCCGACGCCTCGTTCGCCGGCCAGCAGGAAACCTTCCTCAACGTGGTCGGCATCGACGACGTGCTGCACAAGGTCAAGGAAGTCTTCGCCTCGCTCTACAACGACCGTGCAATCGCCTATCGCGTGCATCACGGCTTCAAGCACGAGGACGTGTTCCTTTCGGCCGGCGTGCAGCTGATGGTGCGTTCCGATGTCGGCGCGTCCGGCGTGCTGTTCACGCTGGACACCGAGTCCGGCTTCCGCGACGCGGTGTTCGTCACCGGCAGTTACGGACTCGGCGAAATGGTCGTGCAGGGTGCGGTCAATCCGGACGAGTTCTACGTCTACAAGCCGACCTTGCGCGCGGGCAAGCTGGCCATCCTGCGTCGCCAGATCGGCGCCAAGCAGCAGCGCATGGTTTATTCGGACAAGCCCGGCGAGCGCGTGCGCATCGAGGAAACGCCGGCGGCCGACCGTGCCAAGTTCTGCATCAGCGATGCCGACGTGCAGGAGCTGTCGAAGCAGTCGCTGATCATCGAAGAGCACTACGGCCGCCCGATGGACATCGAATGGGCGAAAGACGGCCATACCGGCAAGCTCTACATCGTGCAGGCGCGCCCGGAGACGGTGAAATCGCGCGCACGCGCGACGCAGATCGAGCGCTTCCAGCTCAAGGCGCGCGGCAAGGTGCTCGCCGAAGGCCGCTCGGTCGGCCAGAAGATCGGCGCCGGCAAGGCGCGCGTGATCCGCTCGATCAAGGACATGGCACGCGTCGAGCCCGGCGACGTGCTGGTCGCCGACATGACCGATCCGGATTGGGAACCGGTGATGAAGCGCGCCGCGGCGATCGTGACGAACCGCGGCGGCCGCACCTGCCACGCGGCGATCATCGCGCGTGAACTCGGCGTGCCGGCGATCGTCGGCACCGGCAACGCGCTCGACGCGATTCCCGATGGCGCCGACGTGACCGTGTCATGCGCCGAGGGCGACACCGGCTTCATCTACGAAGGCAAGCTCGCGTTCGAGCGCATCACGGCCGACCTCGATTCGATGCCGCCGGCGCCGCTGAAGATCATGATGAACGTGGCGAACCCGGAGCGCGCGTTCGACTTCGCCATGTTGCCGAATGCCGGCGTCGGCCTCGCCCGCCTCGAAATGATCATCGCCAGCCACATCGCGATCCATCCGAAGGCCTTGCTCGAATACGCCAGGCAGGATGCCGAAACCAAGCGCCTGATCGACGAGAAGATCGCCGGCTACGGCGACCCCGTGCAGTTCTACGTCGACCGCCTCGCCGAAGGCATCGCGACGATCACCGCGGCGTTCGCGCCGGAACCGGTCATCGTGCGCCTGTCGGACTTCAAGTCGAACGAATACGCCAACCTGATCGGCGGCAAGCGCTACGAGCCGCATGAAGAGAACCCGATGATCGGCTTCCGCGGCGCCAGCCGCTACGTCGACCCGGGCTTCGCCGACGCGTTCGCGCTGGAGTGCCGTGCGATGAAGAAAGTGCGCGAGGAAATGGGCCTGACCAATGCCTGGGTCATGATTCCGTTCGTGCGCACGCTCGGCGAAGGCCGCAAGGTCATCGAGGTGCTGAAGAAGAACGGCCTGACACAAGGCGAGAACGGACTCAAGATCATCATGATGTGCGAAGTGCCGTCGAACGCGCTGCTGGCCGACGAGTTCCTCGACATCTTCGATGGCTTCTCGATCGGCTCGAACGACCTCACCCAGCTCACGCTCGGCCTCGACCGCGATTCCTCGATCGTCGCCAGCCTGTTCGACGAACGCGACCCGGCGGTCAAGAAGCTCTTGTCGATGGCCATCCAGACGGCCAAGGCCAAGGGCAAGTACGTCGGCATCTGCGGCCAGGGCCCGAGCGACCATCCGGATCTTGCCGAATGGCTGATGGACCAGGGCATCGAGTCGGTGTCGCTGAATCCGGACACCGTCGTCGATACGTGGCTGCAGCTGGCCAAGAAGAAGGCGGGATAGTCACGGCTTCGATCGGGTGCGCAGGATCGAACGCTGCGCAGACCCGATCTACCTTGCTTCGCAGGACATCGCTGCGGATGGCGGCAAGGGCGGCTCGGAAGCCGGCCTTTGACGCCACCGAGCATCGGCGCGCCGGAGCCGACTCAGGCGAGTGCCCCACGTCATCGGCAGCATCGCGGGCTGAAGTCGCCGCATTGAATTCGACCTTATTGAAGCGCCTTCAGCCGTCATCAAACGTCACAAATTGCCACCCTATCCGGCTTGCACCGCCGACGCAGCGCATGCGACGCTCGCGCAAGACCCTCGGAAGGATGCTCGATATGTTCCCGCGCCATTCGATGCTGGCCGCCGGCCTGATCTTCGCGATCGTTCCGATCGCACACGCCGGACAAGCCTCAGCGGTACTGGACATGGATGCCACCGGCGAAGTGCAGATCGCGCCTGACGGACAAGTCAGCGACTATCGATTGCAGAGTCAGCTGGCGCCGGAAATAGCCACGCTGGTCGATCGCAACGTGCGTGCCTGGCGTTTCAAGCCGATCGTCATCAATGGCGCCGCGGTGACCGCGAAGACGGCGCTGCATATCCGCCTGAATGCGGAGCCGCAGGAAGGCAGGGACAGCTACATCGTACGCGTGGTTTCGGTCGACTTCGGCGAGCCCCGGCGCAATGCGCAAATGAAGGCGCCGCGCTATCCCGAAGAGGCGGTGAAGGCGCGGCTCGGCGCCAAGGTGCTGCTCTCGCTGCGTCTGGACGACACCGGCAAGGTGATCGACGCGCAGCCCTACCAGACGAGCCTGGATGCACGCACGCGCAGCGAGTTCCAGGCCGAACAGTGGCGCAGGGTGTTCGAGCGGGCCAGCGTCGCAGCAGCGAAAAACTGGCAGTACGATTTGACCGAGACGGTCAACGGCAAGACGATCGGCACGAATGCGATCGTACCGATCATCTACAACATCGACGAATTCGGAACGGCGAAATCCGACGCATGGAAAGCGTTCGTCCCCGGCCCGGTGCATCCGGCGCCGTGGTCGAGCCCGAATCGACTGACCAGTGCGCATGATTTTTCGACGCTCGCGAATGGCCAGGCGCTGTCGCTCGATTCGCGCTTTCAGCTACAGGAAAACGTGGTCGGCAAGACGCTGTAGCGCCGGCCTATGCCCGTCGTGTGTACGCCGTCGCGCGTTCAACGCTCGCGCGCATGCGGCCGCGACGGATCCTCCGGATCTTCGATCGCACCTCTTGCACCGAGACTGCCGAGTACGTACATTAGTACGTATGAACGAGCCACGCCTGACCGCCAACCAGCAACGCGTCCTGGATTTCATCCAGCGCCGTCTGGAGCAGCACGATCACGCTCCGTCCTTAAGAGAAATTTCAGAAAATCTTGGGCTTAGCAGTCATAGCTCAGCCCAGGATTACGTCGAAGCGCTGGTGCGCAAAGGCGCGCTCGAGCGTCTGCCGTATCATCGTGGCCTGCGCCTGCCGCATAGGTCACGGGCGCCGGCCGCCACCCAGCTCCCCCTCGTCGGCCGGGTGGCCGCCGGCAGCCCGATCTTCGCTGCCGAAAACATCGAAGCGCAGCACGCGGTCGATCCCGACCTGTTCCGTCCGCGTGCCGATTATCTGCTGCGCGTCGTCGGCCTCAGCATGCGCGATGCCGGCATCCTCGATGGCGACCTGATCGCCGTGCATCGCAGCGCCAGCGCCGACGATGGCCGCATCGTGGTCGCCCGGCTCGACGACGAAGTCACCGTCAAGCGCCTCGAACATCGCCGCGGTCATGTCCGCCTGCTGCCGGCGAATCCGGATTTCGCACCGATCGAGGTCGATCCGGAGCGTCATGCGTTCGCGATCGAAGGCCTCTATGTCGGCCTGATCCGTCCAGATATTTCCACCAAATTCCAGCGCCAGGGATGAGTTGCGATGTTGACTTCGAGTTTGTTCGATACCGCTACCGACACCGCGCCCTTTTCGCCGCCCGTGCTGGCGCCGACCGGTGTTTCCCTCCCCTCAGCAACGAGCGGACAAGAACAGCGGCGCGATGTGCATCCCGTCGTTGCGGAACGTCATCCGCTAGCGCGTGACGAAAGTGCCCTCGCCGAAGTGCTGCGCCATCCGGGTATCTGGCGACGCAGCGCCGCGCCCGCGGGTACGATCGATGCGCAGCCTACCGGCCTTGCCGAACTGGATGCCCTGCTGCCCGGCGGCGGCTGGCCACGCGGTGCCCTCAGCGAAATCCTGATCGAACAGGACGGCCTCGGCGAATGCAGCCTGCTGCTGCCGGCCCTGGCCGCGTTGACCCAGGCACGCCGTCGCGTCGCGCTGATCGCGCCTCCGTATGTTCCGTATGCGCCGGCGCTGAGCGCCGCCGGCGTCGATCTCGCCCAACTCGTGCATATCGATGCGAGCGGCACGGATACGCACTGGACCGCCGAGCAATGCCTGCGTGCCGGCTGCTGTGGCGCCGTGCTGAACTGGCTGCCGCAGGCCGATTATCGCCAGCTGCGCCGGCTGCAGCTGGCCGCCGAAACCGGCGCGGCGATCGGCTTCGTGTTTCGTCCGCTCGGCGCCGCCAGCCAGGCAAGCCCTGCCGCCCTGCGCCTGCGCGTGACCGCAGATGCGCAAGGCCCGCGCATCGAAATCCTGAAATGCCGCGGCCGCCTCGGCGGCATCGCGCAGACTCGCCTGCTGGCGTGATCGTGCGAGGCATGCGTGCTCTGGGCTTGCCTCCGTTTTCCGCAGCTGGCGCTCGATGCGCTTCGCGTCGATGCAGATGCGCCATCGGCTGCCAAGCCGCGCGCCGTCATCGATGGCCCGCAGCAACGCCGTCACATCATCTTGGCCGATGCAGCGGCGCGCCGCCAGGGCGTGCACGCAGGACAAGCGCTCTCAGCAGCGCAGGTGCTCTGTCCTCGCCTGAGCATCCTGCCGCGCGATGAAGCGGCCGAGCGCCAGGCGCTCGAATCGCTGGCCGCCTGGGCCTATCGCTTCAGTGCCGAGGTCCATCTCGCCGCAGCCGATGCGATCTTCATCGAAATTGGCGCCAGCCTGAGCCTGTTCGGCGGCTGGCCCGCGCTGGAACGCCGGCTGCGCCACGAGCTTGCGCGCTTCGGCTTCGCCTATACGCTCGCCGCGGCCCCGACCGCGACTGCCGCGCATGTACTCGCGACCCATAGCGACGGCATCGCAATTCCTGCGTCCGGCCCGTTGGAGACTGCGCTCGGCATCGTACCGATTGCCGCCAGCGGCCTCACGGAGAAAGTCATCGCGGCGCTGCACGGCATGGGCTTTCGAGAACTGCGCGAGCTGTTCCCGCTGCCGCGCGCGGAACTCACGCGGCGCATCGGCGAGGAAGCGCTCGCTCATCTGGATCGCATGCGCGGCCTCGCCGCCGAGACCTGGCTGCGCTGGCAGCCGCCGGCGCGTTTCGAACGTCGCATCGAATTTTCCTATGGGGTGGAGTCGAACACGGCGCTCGCATTCCCGTTGCAGCGCCTGATCCGTGAACTCGCCTTGTTCCTGATCGCGCGCGATGGCGGCGTCTTGCGTTTCACGCTCACCCTCGGCCATGAGCGCGGCGCCCGTACGCGCGTCGAGGTCGGACTGCTCGCGCCGCAGCGCGATGCGGCCAGCCTGTTCGAACTTGCGCGCGCGCGACTCGAGCGCATCGAGCTGGCGGCACCGGTGCATGCACTGGGTTTGCGCGCCGACGATCTGCCGCCGCTGTGTCCGCTGCATCGCGATCTGTTCGACGATCACCGCCGCGAACAGCTCGACTGGCCGGCCCTGGTCGAACGCCTGCGCGCGCGGCTCGGCGACGATGCACTGCAAGGCCTCGCCGAAGTCGCCGACCACCGTCCCGGCCGCGCGTGGCGATTCGTGCCAGCGCTGGATCGTTCGATCTCGCTGCGCGAGGGACGCCCTGTCTCCACGCGACGAAGCTCCGCAAAAAACGCCACCGTGCCGACCGTATCCACCACCGCAACCGCCGCTGCGAAGCCGCGCCCCTTCTGGCTGCTGCGCCAGCCGATCCTGCTGCACGGCGTGCCGACGCGCATCCTCGCCGGTCCCGAGCGCATCGAAAGCGGCTGGTGGGACGGACACGACTACCGGCGCGATTACTACATCGTCGAAACACGCCTCGGCCAGCGCGCCTGGGCGTATGTCGAAGCCGGCGCGACGTCGAACTGGACCTTGCACGGCTGGTTCGCATGAACCCGCCGCCACCGCCGAAGCCCCCCAAGCCGCCGAAGCGGCGACGCCTGCGCGCGCCGATCGAGCCGGGCCTCGGCAGCGCGGATCCGCACGCGGACGATCCGCGCAGCGGGTTGTACAAGCAGTTGCGGCGGCAGCCGAGCACACTCGTCGATGCAGCCGGTGAAGCGCCCGAGCAGCCGGTGCTCGCGCGCCTTTCGGACATCGACCCGGCGGCAGATCCGGTTGAGTGTGCCGATGAAGCAACGCCTCTCTATGCCGAGTTGCACTGCCTGTCGAACTTCTCGTTCCAACGCGGCGCCTCCAGCGCACGCGAGTTGTTCGAGCGTGCGAAACGGCTCGGCTATGGCGCACTCGCGATCACCGACGAATGCTCGCTGGCCGGCATCGTGCGCGCACTCGAAGCCTCCAAGGTCGCCGGCCTCAAGCTGATTGTCGGCACCGAGGTGCAGCTCGCCGACGGCCCCAAGCTCGTGCTGCTGGCGCAGGACCAGGACGGTTATTCGGATATCTGCCGTCTGATCACTGCCGGTCGCCGGCGCAGTGCGAAAGGTGAGTATTGCTTGATGCGCGCGGATGTGGAGCAGCTCGGCGGCGGCGTGCTGGTGCTCTGGCTGGAGAGCCCTCTGCCGCCGGCCCAATCCGGTAATGAAGGCTGGACAGAGGAAGGAACCGGCGGAGACGAATGTGTGCGGCCGCTCGGCAACGTTCTTCCGTTCGATCGAAATGCCGGCAAGGATTCCAGCCAGTCGACGCTTTCATCCCTCGCCGCCCTGCCTTCTCCTGCGCCAAAGCCGTCGTTGAAGCAAACGGACTCCGTGGCGCTGCGCGCACGCGGCAACAGCAAGATCGAGAAGCCTTCGTCTGCGGCGCGGGAAGCCTGTGCCGCCTGGCTGATGCACCACTTCCCCGGCCGCGTCTGGCTTGCGGTGGAACTGCACCGCGGGGCCGAAGATGCAGCCCGGCTCGCAGAGCTGCGCACGTTCGCGGCACGTCACGGCCTGCCCCTGGTCGCCGCGGGCGATGTGCACATGCACGTGCGCAGACGGCGTGCGCTGCAGGACGTGATGACCGCGATCCGCCTGGGCTGCACGGTCGCCGAAGCGGGACACGCGCTGTTTCCCAATGGCGAACGGCATCTGCGGCGGGTCGAGGATCTTTTTGCGCTGTACCCGGCCGATCTGCTGGACGAAACCTTGGTCATCGCGAAGCGCTGCCAGTTCAAACTGGATGAGCTCAGGTACGAATATCCGCACGAACTGGTACCGAACGGGAAGTCCGCGATCGAGTTTCTGCGCGAACAAACCTGGCGTGGCGCGGCAGTCCGCTGGCCTGGCGGGATACAGCCCGAGGTACACGCACAGATCGAGAAGGAACTCACGCTGATCGCCACGCTCAAGTACGAGCATTTCTTCCTGACCGTCGAGGACATCGTGCGATGGGCGCGTAAACAGGAGCCGCCGATTCTCTGTCAGGGGCGAGGCTCCTCGGCAAACTCGGCGGTCTGCTACTGCCTCGGCATCACGGCAGTCAGTCCCGACAACGGCAATCTGCTGTTCGAGCGCTTTTTGTCGAAGGAGCGCAACGAGCCCCCGGACATCGACGTCGATTTCGAGCACGAACGCCGCGAAGAAGTCATCCAGTACGTGTTCGCGAAGTACGGCCGCGACCGCGCAGCGCTCGCCGCGACGGTGATCAGCTATCGCGGCAAGAGTTCGGTGCGCGATGTCGGCCGCGCGCTCGGCGTCGCCGAGGATCAGCTCGACCGCCTGAGCGGCATGTTCACGCGCGTGCACAGCGGACAATCCCTGCCGGCATGGCTGGCCGAACGCGGTTTCGATCCGGACAGCCGCGTACTGCATCGTTTGTTCGCGCTTGCTTCGGAGATCAGCGGTTTTCCACGCCATCTCTCGCAGCATGTCGGCGGCTTCGTGATTTCCGAGCAGCCGCTGCACCATCTCGTGCCGGTCGAGAATGCGTCGATGCCGGACCGCACGATCATCCAATGGGACAAGGACGACCTGGAGTCGATGAAACTGCTGAAGGTCGACTGCCTCGCTCTCGGCATGCTGACCTGCCTGCGCAAATGTTTCGACCTTCTGTACGAACACGGACTCTGGACGAAACCTTACAGCGACACGCGCAGCGATTTGTACGAGATCCCGCAGGACGACGAAGACGTTTACGAGATGATTTGCCGTGCCGACACGATCGGCGTATTCCAGATCGAGTCGCGCGCGCAGATGTCGATGCTGCCGCGTCTGCAGCCGAAGAATTTCTACGATCTCGTCGTCGAGATCGCGATCGTGCGGCCGGGGCCGATCCAGGGAAACATGGTACATCCGTACTTGCAACGCCGGAACAATCCCGAAGAAATCGACTATCCACAATCGATGTTGGAACGTGAAACGGGAACTGACGCATCGCGCGTGAAGGACGTGCTCGAACGCACTCTCGGCGTACCGATTTTCCAGGAACAGGTCATGCGTCTGATCGAGGTCGTCGCCGGATTCACGCCCGGCGAAGCCGACGAACTGCGCCGTGCGATGGCCGCCTGGAAACGCCGCGGCGGACTGGAACGCTTTCACGACAAGATCAAGGACGGCATGCTCGAGCGCGGCTACAGCGAAGCCTACTTCGAGCGCATCTTCGAACAGATCAAAGGCTTTGGTGAGTACGGTTTTCCCGAATCGCACTCGGCCAGCTTCGCGCTTCTGGCCTATGCCTCGTCCTGGCTCAAGCACTACCACCCCGCCGCGTTCACCTGCGCGCTGCTCAACGCCCAGCCGATGGGTTTCTACCAGCCGTCGCAGCTGATCCAGGATGCGCGCAATCACCGCGTGCACGTGCTGCCTGCCGACGTCTGCTTCAGCCAGTGGGATTGCACGCTCGAATGGCTCGGCGCAAAGCCGCCCTTGGCCACCGATGGAAAGCCGGCCAGTCCGCTCGCCTTGCGCCTGGGCTTGCGCCAGATCGGCGGATTGTCGCAGGCGATCGCCGATCGCCTCGTCGCGGCGCGGAATGTGGCGGATTTCGCCGATGTCGCCGACCTGACGCGCCGCGCGCGCGTCAGCGCCGCCGACCGTGCGTGCCTGGCCGATGCCGGCGCGTTGCAGACACTCAGCGGCCATCGTCACCGTGCACGCTGGGACAGCGCCGGTGCAGAGCTCCCTTCGCCGCTGCTCGCCGATGCAACGATCCACGAGCAGCGCGTCGCGTTGCCTGCGCCTTCGCTGCAGCAGGACGTGCTGGCCGACTATGCGACGCAAGGCCTCTCGCTGAAAGGCCATCCGCTCGCCCTGGTGCGCCGGCAGCTCGATCAACGACGCGTGGTGCCGGCGTTTCTGGTCGGCGAGGAAGAACGCAATGGCGTGCGCCTGCGCTGCGCAGGACTCGTCACCGTGCGTCAGCACCCCGGCACCGCGAAAGGCGTCACCTTCGTGACGCTCGAAGACGAGACCGGCTTCATCAACATCGTGGTCTGGCGCGCGCTCGCCGAAGCGCAGCATCGCGTCCTGCTCGAAGCGGTCGTGATGGGCGTCGACGGCGTGCTGCAGGTCAGCGAAGGCGTGCGCCACGTGATCGCCAAGCGGCTGCACGACTACAGCGCGCTGGTGCCGGACTTCTCGTTCGCGTCACGCGATTTTCATTGATGCAGCGGTCTTGCAGGACCGAAGCAGAAAGACTGAAACACGACGGGCACGAACGGGAAGTCTGATTTCATTCCCGAAACGTTTTTGCCTTCTTCCTCTTCTTCGTGTCCTTCGTGCCAATCTTTATCTTTTCAGGACCGATCTCACGACCCTGCCGTCTTCATCACGGCCCTTCCGGCGTCCCCGACAGCCTGCCCATGAACGGCCGGTAGTAGCGCAGTTCGGCGATCGAATCGCGTACGTCGCTGAGCGCGGTGTGCGCCGATTCCTTGGCGAAGCCGCGGCTGACGTCGGGCGACCAGCGCCGTGAGAGTTCCTTGATCGTCGAGACGTCGAGATTGCGGTAATGGAAATATTTCTCCAGCCGCGGCATCAGCCGATACAGGAAGCGGCGGTCCTGGCAGATCGAGTTGCCGCACATCGGCGACTTGCCGGGAGCGACCCACTGCGACAGGAACTCGACGGTCAGGGCCTCGGCGGTCTTGATGTCGATGTCGGACTCGACCACGCGCTGCCACAGGCCCGAGCGGCGATGCTGGTTGCGGTTCCAGTCGTCCATCGCGTCGAGGCGTTCGACCGGATGGCGGATCGCGAATTCCGGGCCTTCGGAGAGCGGATTCAAGTCCTTGTCGGTGACGACGGTGGCGATCTCCAGGATCGAATCGTGGTCCGGATCGAGCCCCGTCATTTCCAGATCGATCCAGATCAGATTGTCCTCGCTCGTCACTCGCATGCGTTGCTCCCTTGAAATGCCGTCGAGTCTAGGCAAGCGGCACTCCGTTGGAAAGCCTCGCCGCGGCGGTGCCTGCGCCGCTATGCTCGTCGGGCGATGACATCCACTCTGCTCTGGCACGACTACGAAACCACCGGCGCCGATCCGCGCCGTGACCGGCCGGCGCAGTTCGCCGCGCTGCGCACCACGCTGGACCTCGAACCGGTCGGCGAGCCGGTGTCGTTCTTCTGCCAGCCCGCACCGGACGTCTGGCCGCATCCGGAAGCCTGCCTGATCACCGGCATCACGCCGCAGCTGATGCAGCGCGACGGCGTGATCGAAGCCGAATTCGCCGCGCGGGTGAACGAGCAGATGGCCGAACCCGGCACCTGCAGCGTCGGCTACAACTCGCTGCGCTTCGACGACGAGTTCACGCGGCACCTGCTCTACCGCAATTTCTACGATCCCTACGAACGCGAGTGGAAGGACGGCAATTCGCGCTGGGACCTGATCGATCTCGCGCGCATGTGCTACGCGCTGCGTCCGCACGGCATCGAATGGCCGTCGCGCGACGACGGCACGCCGAGCTTCCGGCTCGAACATCTCGCCGCGGCCAATCAAGTGAAGCAAGCGCACGCGCATGACGCCGTCTCCGACGTCGAAGCCCTGCTCGGCTTCGCCCGCCTGATCCGCCTGCGCCAGCCGCGTCTGTGGGAGTTTTATTTCGGGCTGCGCAAGAAGCAGCGTGTGTTCGAGCTGCTCGACGTCGCGCGCATGACGCCGCTGCTGCACGTCTCGTCGCGCTATCCGGCCAACCGCGGTTGCCTCGCGATCATCGCGCCGCTGGCTATGCACCCCGGCCAGCCGAACGGTGTGATCGCCTACGACCTCGACGTCGATCCGACGCCGCTGCTCGAACTCGATGCCGACGATATCGCCGACCGCGTATTCACCGCACGCGCCGACCTGCCCGACGATGTCGAACGCATTCCATTGAAGACGATCCATGCGAACCGCTCGCCGGCACTCGCGCCATTGAGCGTGCTCCAAGGCGTCGATGCGGCGCGTATCGCGCTCGATCCATCGCGCGCGCTGACCCACCTGGAACGCTTGCGCAACGCCGACGGCCTCATCGCCAAACTGCATACGGTGTTCTCCCGTGCGGACACGCGCGATGCCGCGATCGATGCCGAACTCGCGCTCTACGGCGGCTTCCTGCCCGATACCGACAAGCGCCTGCTGCGCGCCGTGCGAGAAACGCCGCCGGAGCAGCTCGGCGAGCGGGCGTTTCCTTTTCGCGATCAGCGCTATGCCGATCTGTTGTTCCGTTATCGCGCGCGCAACTGGCCGCACTCGCTCGCTGCCGACGAGAGCGCGCGCTGGAACGAGTTCCGTCAGCGCCGCTTGCGCAGTCCGACCGCGCTGACGCCGCTGACCGAGGCGGACTATCTGGCGACGATCGCGCGATTGCGGCTGGAACCTGGGCGCGCATCGAACGAACAGGCCTTGCTCGATGCACTCGAGGCCTGGAGCCATGCGGACGTCATGACCGTGCTGGCCTGAGCGGGCGGCCGGTCCGCGCCGACGCGTTCTTTACAACAGGCAGGCGCTGGAAGCACGAACTCTGTCACACAACATCCACGCCACCCGTGCGCATGCTTGCGCGGCATCCCCGTCGCCGGGGACGCGCGGTGTGTGCCCGTTCGCCAGGGAACGAGGAAGAGCTCGGCGTCGAACGGTGTTTGCGCATCCTGTGCGCAGGGTACGGGGGTCGTCGATGGCGTTGGATCGGTCATTGCTGCAGTCGCTGCTGCGCGTCGAGCAGCCATGGAGCGTGCGCAGCTATCGCTTCGACTTCACGGCGCGCAAGATCGATATCTGGATCGGTCCGGGCTCCGTGCTGAACTGGTTCGGCGTCGTGCGCAAAGCGACCGAAGCCGTGGTCGAACACTATTGGCGTCACGACAATCTCGGTGGCTGGCACAGCTACGTCCATTTCTCGCTGCCGGTCGGAGCCGTGCTGCCGAACGTGCCCTGGACCGGCGCGCCCGATCAGCCGCTGACGCGCTCGCTCGCGCGCAAGCTGCTGACCCTGCTCGGCGAGGGGGTGCATCTGCGGCACATCTGCGAAGTGCTCGATCTCAGCCTCGACGAGGTCTGGAAGTACCGCTATGCCGCCGGCGCCAGCGTCAGCGGCGGACCCGATGGCGAAGCCGGCGAGCCGCCGATGGTTGCGCGCAGCACGCCCGCACCGCGCGCCGCGGTGCGCGCGGTGCCGACGCCGGCGCCCGCTTCGGCTTCCCCGGCGGTCATCGACGACGGCGCGGTGCCCGATCTTGCCGATCCGATCTGGCAGCATCTGCTCGAAGGCCGCGTGCACATCGACATCCGCATTCTCAGTCTGAAACTGCTGTTGAGCCGCATGCGCACGCAGCTGGCCGGCGTGTCCGACGAGGAGATCCGCCTGCTGCGCATGCGCGAACTGCACCGCTACTTCGTGCGCAACGAACGCATGCTCGGCTACGAGCTCTACCAGATCAAGGCTGCTTGAGGTGAATGCCGTCGCCAGTGCGGTGGCGCCGTCCGCCGGTCATCTGGTCAAGCCGGAGACGGCCGCGGCGCTGATCCGCGCCGGACGCACGCTGATGGTCTCCGGTGACGAGCATCTGCTGCGCAAGCTGCCGTACGGCCATTGGATCGGCGGCACGATCCCGTATTTCATGGGTCAGCTCGGCGGCGAAACCACGCGCGACCGCGTGTTCGTCACCGAAGTTGCGACGCATGGCCTGCGCCCGGCGATCCGCCACTACGATCTGGCCACGCTCTCGCGCTTGTGCGTCGACGCGCCGGCGAATGGCTACACCCTGATGATCATCCCGGCCTTCACCGAGGCGCATTCGAGTTTCGCGCGCAACGCGCCGAACTACGAAGAGATGTACATGAAGCCGCTCGCCGGCTGGGTCGCGGGGATTCATCTGGACGATCTCGGCAATGCCAAGCCGCTGGTATTCAACGGTCTGGACGGGCGCGAGTTCGACGATGGCGCGATCGTCATGCACGTGCCGCTGCCGGAGTCCAAGTACGCCCATATCGACATCATCAACCTGTTCTCGCAGGGCGACGGCGACCGCATCCGCTTCCTCGACAACGGCTTCAGCGTGGAGAACTGCCTGATCGAGGGCCGTCCGCACAACTTCGCCGACTACGCGCTGGAACGAAGACTCGACGTACGCCTGCCGCTGGTCGCCGACTACTGCGGAGCGAGCATCAACGTCGCGATCAAGGGCATCGATGCGCAGACACGGCGCGTGGATTTCTACGCGCCCGTGTTCAGCGATATCGAATACCGTTTCGCCAGCGCGCTGCCGGATTACGTGCAGGCGTTTCGCGCGGCACTGCCGCAGCGCGTCGGTGCGATCTCGTTCGCCTGCAACTGTGTGCTGAACTATCTGTACTGCGAGCTCGAAGGCAAGCGCGTCGAGAAGATGCTCGGACCGATGACGTTCGGCGAGGTCGCCTATCAGCTGCTCAACCAGACCCTGGTCTACGTGACCGTCGAGGGCTGACGCCGCACCGCGCGCGCGCGTGACGGAAACATGGATAATCCGCGTCCCCTGCCAGCGGCGCGATCGATGACCACGGCCTACTTCACCCCTGCCACGTTCAAGTTCCTGCGCGACCTGGCGGCGCACAACAACCGCGAATGGTTCGCTGCGAACAAGCCGCGCTATGAGGACGTATTGCGCGGCCCTTATCTTCGCCTGATCGCCGATCTCGCCACGCCGCTCGCCAAGATCAGTCCGCACTATCGCGCCGATGCGCGCGCGCAGGGCGGCTCGCTGTTCCGCATCCATCGCGACACGCGTTTCGCCAACGACAAGACGCCCTACAAGACCTGGGCCGGCGCGCGCTTCGGTCACGAGCGCCGCCGCGAAATCGAAGCGCCCTCGTTCTATATGCATATCCAGCCGCGCGACTGCTTCGCCGGCGGCGGCATCTGGCATCCGGAATCGGCCACGCTGAAGAAGATCCGCGATTTCCTCGCCGACAACCCCGCCAGCTGGAAAAAAGCCGTGCACGGCAAGGCGTTCCGCGAACGGTTTGAATTCTGGGGCGAAAGCCTGAGCCGCCCGCCGCGCGGCTTCGATCCGGCGCACGAGCTGATCGAGGACATCAAGCGCAAGAATTTCGCCGCCGGACTCGCATTCGACGACAAGCTGGCTTGCTCGGGGGAACTGCGCCCTTTTCTCGTCGACACGTTCAAACGCATCGCTCCGATGATCGACTACCTGTGCGCCGCGGCGGATCTGCCTTTCTAGCCGGCAGGACGGTTGAACGATTCCGATCGCCGCAGCGTCCGGTTGCGGACACCCGACGTGTTCGCCCATCGCCCGGCGCGAACCCCATCGAGCCTTTCGACCTCGCGGTCGCGAACGCAGGTATTCATTGAAAACAAGCACTTGGATTCGCGCTTCCGCATGAATGGCGACGGATGAGGCGCCGCCACGGCGAGCGATGCGGGCGGCTTCTCGCGCTGGCACGCTCCCTGCTCCATACGCCGCATGGATATCGCCCGCCCCGAACTCAAAAAGCGCAAGCAGCGCCGTCAGCTCCTCATCGCCGCCGTGGTCGTCGTGCTGCTCGCTGCCGCCGGTGTCGGCCTCGCCAAGCTCGGACCGGCGCTGCCGTCGGTCGAGCGCAGCGGCGTCCTCATCGATACCGTCAAGCGCGGTGAACTGCTGCGCGAAGTGCGCGGCCCCGGCACCCTGGTGCCGAAGGAGATCCGCTGGATCGCCGCCGAAACGGCGGCGCATGTGGAGCGCATTGTGGTCAAGCCCGGCGCCGCGGTGCAGGCAGACACGATCATTCTCGAACTCGGCAATCCCGAGGTCGACGACCAGTTGCTCGCGGCGAAGACCGCGGTCATCGCAGCCGAGTCCGACCTCGCCGCCAAGCGCACCGACCTCAAGTCCAAGCTGCTCGACGAGCAGTCCGCGCTCGCCGCGGCGAACAGCGACTTCCAGGCCGCGCGCATGCAGGCCGAAGCCGAAAAGCCGGTCGCCGAAAAAGGCGTCATTCCGGCCGTGCAGTACAAGAAGACCCTGATCACGCTCGAGCAGCTGAAGAACCGCGTCGACATCGAACAGCAGCGCGTCGCCGAGTTCGGCCGCAACATCGCCGCGCAACTGGCCGCCGAGCAGGCACGCTTCGACCAGCTCGTCAGCACGCGCGAACTGCGTCAGCGTCAGGCCGAAGCGCTGCACGTGCGCGCCGGCATCGCCGGCGTGCTGCAACGCGTGCCGGTCGAGGAAGGCCAGCAGGTCGCGATCGGCGCCAATCTCGCGCGTGTCGCGCGGCCGGACGAACTGATGGCGGAACTGCATGTCGCCGAGACGCAAGCCAAGGACATTGCGCTCGACCAGCCGGTCAAGGTCGACACGCGCAACGGCGTCGTCGACGGCAAGGTGCTGCGCGTCGATCCAGCCGTGCAGAACGGCACCGTGCAGGTCGATGTGGAACTGACCGGCAAGCTGCCGAGCGGTGCGCGTCCGGATCTCTCGGTCGACGGCACGATCGAGATCGAACGCCTGCCCGATGTGCTGTATGTCGGCCGCCCGGCGTTCGGGCAGCCCGACTCCGACGTGCGCCTGTTCCGCATCGACGACGCCGACGGCGTGGCCGCGCGCGTGCCGGTGCGACTCGGCAAGAGCTCGGTCAACCTGATCGAAGTGCGCCAGGGTTTGAACGTCGGCGACCGCGTGGTCCTGTCCGACACCAGCACCTACGATCAGCACGATCGCATCCGACTGAAATAGCGGAAGTGGAAACGAGAGCGAAAGCAAAAGACTGAAGCTTTAGAACTCACCGAGGAAACCGACGTCCCATGAGCAATGACAGCCTGATCCATCTCGATGCGATCAAGAAGGTATTTTTGACCGACGAGGTCGAGACGCATGCTTTGGCGAACGTGCATTTCGACATCGCGCAGGGCGAGTACGTGTCGATCACCGGGCCGTCCGGCTGCGGCAAGTCGACCTTGCTGGCGATCCTCGGACTCCTCGATACGCCGAGCGAGGGCGCCTATCGGCTCAACGGGCGCGAAGTCGCCGACATCGGCGCGAGCGAACGCGCGCAGATCCGCAACCAGGAAATCGGTTTCGTTTTCCAGGCGTTCAACCTGATCGGCGACTTGTCGGTGTTCGAGAACGTGGAACTGCCGCTGACCTACCGCGACGGCGTGTCCAAGGCCGAACGCCGCGAACGCGCGGTCGCCGCGCTCGAACGCGTCGGCATGGCACATCGCGTGAAGCACTATCCGGCGCAGTTGTCCGGCGGCCAGCAGCAGCGCGTCGCGGTCGCGCGTGCACTGGTCGGGCAGCCGTCGATCCTGCTCGCCGACGAACCGACCGGAAATCTCGACTCGAAGAACGGCGAAGCGGTGATGGCCCTGCTCGACGAGCTGCACAAGGCCGGTTCGACCATCTGCATGGTCACCCACGATCCGCGTTACGCCGATTTCGCCGACCGCAAGATCTTCATGTTCGACGGCCGCATCGTCGATGAGGAAACGATGCATCGGCTGCGTCACGAAGAGGATCAGCGTCTGCTCCGGCCGGCACGCGCCGCCGGCTGAAACCTTCGCGAAAACGGACGACATCCAAGAGGAAAAGACCGCATGTTTCCGACCCTGTCGCAGAACCTCCGCTACGCCGCAAGGCAACTGTCCGCGCAGCCGGTCTTCGCATTGTTCGCGATGGTGTCGCTGGCGATCGGCATCGGCGCGAGCGTCACCCTGTTCAGCGCCGTCAATACATTGCTGTTCGCACCGCTGCGCGGTCTCGGCGCACCTGACCGCCTGGTCGAACTCGGCCGTACCGAACACGGCCGCAGCATCGACACGTTTTCGGCGCCGGACTTTCGCGACTACGCGGCGCGCGCGACGGACGTCGCCGAGGTATTCGCGCACAGGCTCGAGACGCTCAACGTCACGATCGCCAGCGAGCCGCAACGCGTGCTCGGCCTCAGCGTCAGCGGCAACTACTTCGACGCCTTGCAGGTACCCGTGCATCGTGGCCGCTTGCTCACGGCGGACGATGATCGCAGCGGTGCCGCACCGGTCGCCGTGGTCACTTACGCAGCCTGGCGCAAATACTTCAACGGCGACGACTCCATCGTCGGCAAGACCGTGTCGATCAACGGACAGGCGTTCACCGTGGTCGGCATCGCCGATCCTGCGTTCCAGGGCACCATGGCGCTGCTGCTGCCCGCGTTCTTTTTGCCGCTGAGTCAGCACGCGCTGCTCAAGCCGGGCGAGGCCGCGTTATCCGACCGGCGCAGTTCGAGCTGGCTGTCGCTCGGCGCGCGATTGACCAGCGCAACCAGCCCCATGCTGGCGCAGCAACGGTTGTCGGCTATCGCCGGCCAGCTCGCGCTCGAGTATCCGCGCCCGGGCAAGAGCAGCGATGTCGGCATCGACGTCGTTCCGTTGCGCGGCGTGCCAGGCGAGATGCGTGGTGGACTGGTCGCATTCTCCAGCCTGCTGTTCACGCTGACCTCGATGGTCCTGCTGGTCGCCTGCGTCAACGTCGCGTCGATGCTGCTGGCGCGCGGCGAGAACCGCCGCCACGAGATCGCGATGCGCTACGTGCTCGGCGCCGACCGTCGCCGCGTGATGGCGCAGTTGCTGACCGAAAGCGCCTTGTTGTCGCTGGTGGCGGCGTCCGCCGGCGTGCTGCTCGGTGCCGGCTGCTGCCGCCTGCTCGCCCATGTGAACCTACCGACTCCGGTACCGATCTCGCTGCAGATCCCGATCGATGCCGGCGCGCTGTGGTTTGCGCTCGGTTGCAGCGCAGTGACCACGCTGGTCTTCGGATTGCTGCCTGCGTTGCGTATCTCCGGTCAGGCGCCGGCCGCCGGCGACGCGCTCGCCGGCGTGCGTACGGCCGGCCGACGCTCGCGCCTCAGCGGTGCGCTGGTCGTCGCGCAAATCGCATTGACGATGGTGCTGTTGGTCGGCGGCGGCCTGTTCCTGCGCGCTCTGCAGCGCGCCGTCGATATCGATCCGGGCTTCGAGGCGCAGCATGTGCTGTCGGCCGATTTCAATCTCGACCCGAGCGGCTATGCGGCATCGAAGCAGACCGAGCTGCAGCAACGGCTGCTCGACCGCATGCGCGCCCTGCCCGGTATCGAACACGCTGCGCTCGCGGCCCTGGTGCCGCTGGATCTTAGCCGCATGACGTTCGGCGACTTCCAGGTGGCCGGTGCGCCTGAGGGCCAGCTCACCCCGTTTGCGAATCTGGTTTCGCCGGGATTCTTCCAGACCCTCGCGATCCCGCTGCGTGGACGCGACTTCGATGCACACGACGCCGCCGGCAGCGCCGAAGTTTGCGTGGTCAATGACGCACTTGCGCACCAGCTGGCCCAGGACGGCGACGTGCTCGGGCGCAGCTTCGCCTACCAGTCCGGCTCGGAGCGGCACATGCTGACCGTGATCGGGATCACGCCGAACGGCAAGTACGCGTCGCTGAGCGAAGGCAGCGAACCTTTCCTGTTTCTGCCGCTGGCGCAATGGCCGCGCGCGGAAGCCTCGCTGCTCATGAAGGGCACACAGCCGGACGACACATTCGCGCAGCAGTTGCGCGCCGAAATGCATGCGCTCGATGCATCGCTGCCGGCCGCGCAAGTACGCCCGCTGGAAGACATCCTTGCGCTCTCGCTGCTGCCGCAACGGATCGCCGGCATGACCTCGCTCGCGCTCGGCGCGATCGGCCTGCTGCTCGCAGCCGTCGGTCTGTACGGCCTGATCGCCCTGCATGTCGCGGCCCGCACGCGCGAGTTCGGCGTGCGCCTCGCACTCGGCGCAAGTCCGGCCCGGATCATGCGTGAAGTGGTGCGTCGCGGCGCGCGGCTTTCGCTGATCGGACTCGCCATCGGAACGCTGCTGTCGCTCGGCGGCGCTGTTCTCGTATCGGGCCTGCTGTATGGCGCGACCCTCGGCGACTCGCTCGCATTCATCGGCGCTTCCGCGCTGCTCGCGGGCGTCGCGCTGCTGGCCAGCTATCTGCCGGCACGCCGCGCTGCACGCATTGAACCGCTGACCGCACTGCACCACGCATGAGAACGACGCGACCGCCGAGCTTCGACACGCTGCCGATGCTGCGTCTGTGCGGCGCTCTGCGCGTTGAGTCCCGCGCTGCGCGCCGCCGGAGCGCAGCGCATGGCGGCCCTGCAATGCATGCCGCCGTTTTCGTCCTGCCCGCACCCCGACCATTGCCGGAGGCCGACTGCCAGTGACCGCCCTGCGTTCCGATCTCCGTCGCGCCACGCGCACGCTGCTCTCGCGACCGACCTTCTTCCTCACGGGCGTGGCGACGCTCGCGCTCGGCCTCTGCGCGCTCACAGCGATCTTCACGGTCTACGACGCCGTGCTGCTGAAGCCGCTGCCGTACGCGCAAGCCGGCCGCCTCACCGAGATCGGGCGCGTGCAGCCGCCGGTGATGGATGCGCCGGTGGCGCGGCCGGTCTTCCAGGAATGGCGCGAACGCAGCGTCGGCGTTTTCGACGCGTTTGCCGGCTATGTGGCGGCAACGGTGAACCTGACCGGCGCCGGCGATGCGGAGCGTCTCACCGCGTACGCCGTCACGCCCGATTTCTGGCCGCTGTTCGGCAGTCCGCTCGCTCGCGGCCGCGCGTTCGGCGAGGACGAGGAAAAGCAGGGCGAGCGCGTCGTCGTGCTCGCCGACACCGTGTGGCGCAATCGCTTCGGCGCAGCCGAGGACATCGTCGGCCGCGATATTCTCTTGAGCGGTGAACGCTATCGCGTCGTCGGCGTGGCCGCGCCGCAGTTCGCCTATCCGTCGGACGCGCAAATCTGGCTGCCGACGTACCTTCCGAGCAGCACCGCCGGACGCGGCATGAACTATCTCAGCATCGTCGCACGCCTGCACGAAGACGCGGCGATTGCCGCCGCCACGCAGACGCTGGCCAGCGTGACCTCGTGGGAGGCGCAAAACTGGCCCGACAACCACGCCGGCCTGACACCGCTCGTCAGACCCTTGCGCGAAAGCATCGCCGGGCGTTTCCGGCAGCCGCTGGGGATGCTGCTGGCCGCCTCTGCGCTGGTCCTGCTGATCGCCTGCGCAAACCTCGCCAACCTCATGCTGGCGCGCGGCCAGGCGCGCGAACGCGAACTCGCGCTGCGCCGTGCACTCGGCGCGGGCAGGCACGAGCTGGCGCGTTCGGTGCTGGCCGAAGCGTGTGTCATCGCGGTGATCGGCGCCCTCGTCGGCATCGCGGCTGCGCAGCCGGCCATTCACGCGCTGATGTCGCTGGCGCCGACTCTGTTGCCGCGTGCGAGCGCCCCGGTCATCGATCTGCGCGTGGCGGGTGTCGCGACGCTCGCCGCCTTCGCCAGCCTGCTGCTGTCCGGACTGGCACCCGCTTTGCGCGCGATGCGCGTCGACCCGGCCGACAGCCTGCGCAACGGCGGCCGCGACGCCGGCGCCTCGCCTGTGCAAGGCCGGCTGCGAGCGTTTCTCGTTTCGGCGCAGATCGCAGTCGCGCTGACCCTGTTGTGCTGCAGCGCTCTGCTGATCCAAAGCCTGCGCCACCTCGGTGACGTCGACACCGGCGTACGTACGCAAAACGTCCTCACCGCCAACATCGCATTGCCGATACCGGCACGGCAACCCGGTGAGGAGCTTTGGCCGTGGGCCGAACGCGTGAAAGCCATCAATGCCCCGCGCATCGACGCGATCATCGCCCGCGTCGGCGCAATGCCCGGCGTCGCCGGGGCGAGTCTCGTCGACTCGCTGCCGATCAGCGGCAACGGCGGTTCGAACGGAACGTTTCATCTGGTCGGCCACGAGATTGCCGACGACCAGTCCCTGGCGGAGTTCCGCTTCGTCGGCGAGCAGTACTTCAAGACCCTCGGAATTCCCCTGCACAGCGGCCGCGTGTTCGATGCGCACGACGGCGCGGCGTCCGGCATCGGTACGCACGTACTGGTCAACCAGGCGTTCGCCGACCGCTTCCTGCCGGGTGCCGCGGCGGTAGGCCAGCAAATCGGCGTGCTCGACGACACCATGAAAGTGATCGTCGGCGTCGTGGGCAATGCGCGCCAGTTCGGTCTCGACCGCGAGGCGCAGCCGGAGGTGTATTTCCCGGTCCGCGCATTTCCCGACGCCGGCCTGACGCTGGTCGTCAAGGTCGATGGCGATGCGTTCGCGTTCGCCGAGCCGCTTCGCCGCGCCATGAAGGAACTGGCACCCGACGTGCCGTTGTTCGGCGTACGCACGATGGACGAAGCCACGCGCGAGACGACGTCGCTTCGACGTTTCAATCTGAGCCTGATGAGCGTGTTCGCAGCGGTCGCCGTGACGCTCGCCGTGATCGGCCTGTACGGCGTGATCGCCTATTCGGTCGGCCAGCGGCGGCGCGAAATCGGCGTACGCCAGGCGCTCGGCGCGAACCGTCTGCAGATCCACCGCCTCGTGCTCGGCTCCGGCGTGCGCATGATCGTTCCCGGTCTGCTCGGCGGCATCATCGGCGCCCTCGCGCTCGCCCACGCGATCGCCTCGCAGCTCTACGCCGTCGGCAGCGCCGAACCGCTTCTCCTCGTCGGTGTCGCCGCACTGCTCGCTCTGGTGGCGTTCGCGGCTTGCGCGCTGCCGGCCCTGCGCGCGACGCGCGTGTCGCCGATGGAAGCGCTGCGCAATGAATGATCGCTTCCCAGCCACGACGATATCGCCATGCAAACCCTGCTGATCGAGATGAAGCACGCCGTGCGCGGCATCGCGGCGCAGCCGTCGCTCTGCGCCCTGGTCGTCGGCGTGCTCGGCGTCGATCCGCTGGTGGCACTGCGCCAATGACTGACACCACACCGCCGATGGCGAATCGCACCGTGCCGCAGCCGCGATCGACCACGCCGATCGCGGGCGCGCAGCGAAGCGCGCCCCGGCATCGCCGGAACTCCTCGATTCTTTCATGCCTTTCCTGAGACCCCAGCCATGACGCTGCTGCAAGACCTTAGCTTCGCCGCGCGCAGTCTGCGCTCCCACTTCGGCACCGCCGTCTTCGCGACGCTGACCCTGGCGATCGGTCTCGGCGCGGCGCTGTCGATCTACGCCGTGATCGATGCGGTGCTGCTGCGCGAACTACCCTACCCGCAGGCCGACCGCGTGGTCGAGATGCGCGAGCTCTCCGCCGACGGCAAGCCGATGGCACTGGCGTATCCGAACTATGCCGACCTCGTCGCGAACGATGCGTTCGCCGCGAGCGCGTACTACGGCGGTGGCGACGGACCCGTCTCGAGCGGCAGCACGACGCGGCGCGCCTACGCAAGCTTTGCCGGCGGCGACTTCTTCCGCACGCTACAGACGGCGGCGCAGCTCGGACGCACGTTCGACGCTGGCGAAAAGCAACATGTCGCGGTGATTTCGCACGCGCTTTGGCAAGGCCTGATGCAGGGCCGCGCCGATGTCGTCGGACAGCCGATCGACGTTGCCGGCGAGCCGGCAACGATCGTCGGCGTGATGCCTCCCGGCTTCGACTTCCCCGAGGGCAGCGCGGTGTGGACGCCGTTCTTCGACGACCCCGGCCCGTCGCGCACCGCGCACAACTGGTCGGCGATTGCGCGCCTGCGCGATGGCGTCACGCTCGAACACGCCCGCCTCGCCGCCGCCACGCTGGCGATGCGGCTGGCGCACGAATACGGCGAGTCGATCGACCTGCGCGGCTTCGATGTCGTACCGGTCGCCGAAGCGATGGCCGCTCCGGTGCGCAGCGCGCTGCTGCTGCTCGCCGCCGGCACGCTGTTCCTTCTGCTGATTGCCGTGACGAACGCGGCAAACCTGTTGCTCGCGCTCAACGGTGCGCGCTCGCGCGAATTGGCGGTGCGCGCCGCGCTCGGCGCGACGCGGGCGCGCTTGATGCGGCAGATTTTCGCCGAAAGCGCGCTGATCGCTGCCGCCGCCACCGCACTGGCGATCGCGCTGGCCTGGTCGGCCGTGCGGGTGTTCGTCCACGCCGGTGCCGTGCATCTGCCACGCGCGAGCGAAGTCGGCATCGGCGCAGGCGCGATCGCGCTTGCCGTGGCCGCGGCGCTCGTCATCGCGGTCGCGACCACCGCGGCCGTGCTGGTGGGACAGCACCGCAGTTCGACGACGAGCCAACTGCGCGAGAGCGGCCGCGGCCAATCCGCGGGACGGACACACCTGCGCCTGCGTGCCGCACTGATCGTCGGCCAGACCGCATTGACCACGGTGCTGCTGGTCGGCGCGGGGCTGCTCGCTCGCAGCTTCATGGCCTTGCTCGCGATCGACCCCGGCTATCGAGCCGACAGCGCCATTGCCGTCGAACTGTCGCGTCCATGGACGCGCGACGCGACCGCCGCTGCCGAGACGGCTCGCCGCTACGAGACGCTGATCGCCGATCTGCGCGCGCTGCCCGGCGTCGACGCGGTCGGCGGCGTCAACGCGCTGCCGCTCGGCGGCGACGGCGCCAACGGCGCCTTCTGGGACGGCAACGTCGCCAGCCTCGCCAGCGCACCCAAACCGATCGGCTACGCCGAGTTCCGCGTCGCCAGCGCCGATTACTTCGACGCGGTCGGCATCCGCCTGCTCGCCGGCCGCGCCTTCGATCAGCGCGACCGCAGCGACAGCGAGCCGGTGGCCGTCATCAGCGCCGCCGCGGCGCGTGCGACCTGGGGCAGCGCGGACCCGATCGGGCGGCGCATCCAGTACGGCAACATGGACGGCGACGAGCGCGTGCTGACCATCGTCGGCGTCGTCGGCGACGTACACGAGCGGCGCCTGGACCGCGCACCGATGGGCACCGTCTACGTCAACCTGTCGCAGCGCCCGATCACCGCGGCCGGGTTCAACCTCGTCGTGCGTTCCAGCTTGGCGCTGACCACGCTCACGCCGAGCGTGCGCGCCGTGCTCGAACGCGATGCTGCCGATATTCCGCATTCGATCGCGCCGCTTGCCGAAAAACGCGCGGCCGCGCTCGCCGACCGCCGCCTCGGCCTGATCCTGCTGGGCGCGTTCGCGGCGGTCGCGTTCCTGCTCGCCGTCGGCGGTCTGTACGGCCTGATGGCGTTCGCCGTCGGCCAGCGTCAGCACGAATTCGCCGTGCGCCAGGCACTCGGCGCGACGCGCCGGAACATTGCCGAGCGCGTGCTCGGCAACGGCATCGCAATCGCCGGCGCCGGCGTCGCCGCCGGTGTGCTCGCCGCCGCTGCCGGAGCGACGATGCTGCGGGAACTGCTCTACGGCGTGCCCGCGCTCGACCTGTCGACCTTCGGCAGCAGCGCGCTCGTCCTGCTCTGCACCGCCGTACTGGCCTGCGCATTGCCGGCGCTGCGCGCGTGCGCGGTACCACCACGCGACGCGCTGGCATGACGTTGCGCTTCGATCGCAACCCGCCCTGGGAGGAATGCGCATGAACCATTTCCTGGCCGACCTGCGCTACGGACTGCGTGCTCTCGCCGCGCGTCCCGGCTTCGCTCTTGCCGCGATCCTCACGCTCGCGCTCGGCATTGGCGCGAACACGCTGGTCTTCAGCCTGATCGACGGCGTGTATTTCTCGCCGCTGCCCTACCGCGACGACGCGCAGCTGATCGATCTCGGCAACAGCTATCCGAAAATGGGGCTCAGCTTCGCCGGAACCTCGATTCCGGACTATCTGGACCGTCGCGAAGGCGTTCCCGCACTGGCCGACAGCGCCCTCTACAGCGGCGACAACTTCAATCTGGCCGAGAACGGAACACCCGAGCGCGTGCACGGCATCCGTGCGACGGCGTCGCTGTTCAGCACGCTCGGTGTCGGCCCGGCACTCGGCCGCGGCTTCAGCGCCCACGAAGCACAGCTCGGCGGCGACAAGGTCGTCGTGCTCGGCAATGCGCTGTGGCGCAACCGCTACGGTGCCGACGACGCCATCATCGGGCGCATGCTGCGCCTCAACGGCGAGCCCTATCGCGTGATCGGCGTGATGCCGGCCGGCTTCATGTTCCCCGATCGCGACACCGCGTTGTACGTGCCGTTCGCCTTCACCGACGTTCAGAAGAGCGATCAGCAGCGCGGCGTCGAGTTCTCGTCCACCGTCGCGCGCCTGGCGCCGGGCGCGACGGCGGCTGACGTGAAAGCGCAGTGCGACCTGGTCATCCGACGCAACCTCGAACGCGTCGGCGCCGTCGGCGATCAAGGCGCACAGTTCGCGCGCTTCATGCAGTCGGCCGGATTCACCGTGAGCACGCAGCCCCTGCGTACGCTGCTCGCCGGCGATCATTCGCAGATGCTGATCCTGCTGCAGCTGGCGGTCGGTCTGCTCCTGCTGATCGCCTGCGCGAACATCGCCAACCTGCTGCTGACGCGTCTGTCGGCACGCGAGAAGGAACTCTCGATCCGCGTCGCGCTAGGCGCCGGCCGCGCGCGCATCGCGCGGCAACTGCTGGTCGAAGCGCTGCTGCTGGCATTTGCCGGCGCCGCCCTCGGTGTCGGCGTCGCCGTGCTCGGTCTGCGGCTTGTCGCGCTGTCGGGCCTGCTGCCGCGCTGGATTCCGCTCGAGCTCGATCTGCGCGTACTCGCGTTCACCACGATGCTCGCGCTCGCTTCCGGCCTCTTGTTCGGCCTGCTGCCGGCATGGTCGGCGGCTTCGGCGGGACCGCAAAAGGTCTTGCGCGAAGCCGGACGGCTCGGCAGCGGCAGCCGCACCGCGCGCCGGCTGCGCAGTGCGCTGGTCGTGCTGCAATTCGCGCTGGCGGTCGCGCTGCTCGCGAGTGCGGGGCTGCTGGTGCGCAGTTTCGCCAATGTGCTGGAGCAGAGCCCCGGCTTCAGCAGCGATGGCGTGCTCAGCGCGGCGATTTCCCTGCCGCATGAAAAGTACCCCGAAGAGGGCGCGCGCGCCGCGGTGATGGCACGCATCCTCGAAGCCGCGCGCAACCTCAGCGGCGTCACCGCGGCCGGGCTCAGCGACGTGCGGCCGCTGTCCGGCAACAACGCCGGGTCCAGCTACGCGATCACCGGTCGTCCGAACGAAGGCGCGGCGCCGCATGCGTTCGCACGCACGGTCGACGAAGAGTATTTCAAGGCGATGAGCATTCCGCTGCTGCGCGGCCGCACGTTCACGCGGGCGGACTGGACCAGCAAGAATCAGGTCGCGATCGTCGACGAACTGTTCGCGCACAAGCGCTTTCCGAACGGCGATGCGCTCGGGCAGATTCTGGATTTCGATCGCCCCGGCGTGACCGGCAAGCAATACACGATCGTCGGCATCGTCGGCACGGTGAAGAACAGCGATCTGGGCGAACAGGCCGAGCAGGAAACGTTCTACCTCGACTTCGGACAGGCGCCGACCGACACCGTCGTGCTCGTGCTGCGCAGCGCGGGCGATGCGGGTACGCTGGCCGAACCGCTGCGCGCGGCACTGCGTCCAATCGATCCGGAACAACCGCTGTTCGACGTGATGACGCTGGACCAGCGCGTGCAATTGTCCCTGACTTCGCGGCGCGTGCCGATGCAGCTGATCGGCGTGTTCGCCGCGATCGCGCTGCTGCTCGCCGCGATCGGCATCTACGGCGTGCTGGCATTCGCGGTCGCGCAGCGCACCAGCGAATTCGGCGTGCGCATGGCCATCGGCGCCGACGGCGCGCGCATCCGCCGCCACGTGCTCGCGGACGGCGCACGGCTCGCCGGCATCGGCCTCGGCCTCGGCGTGCTCGGTGCAATCGCGCTCGGCCTCGTCTTGAAGAGCCAGCTGTTCGGCGTCGGCAGCATCGATCTGCCGAGTCTCGCGGGTGTGGTCGGCGTGCTCGCCGCGACCGCGTTTTTCGCCTGCTGGCTGCCTGCGCGCCGCGCGGCGCGGGTCGCGCCGATGGAGGCGTTGCGCAATGAATGAAGCTGGATTGTCGATGATCGCCCTGCTCGCCGAACTCAGGACCGCCGCGCGCACGATCACCGCGCGTCCGGCATTCTCGGCGCTGGTGATCGGCGTACTCGCCGCCGGGCTTGCCTGCGTGATCTTCATGCTCGCTGTGCTCGATGGATTCCTGCTCCGGCCGCTGCCGTTCGCCGAGCCGCAGCAGCTGCTGCAAGCCGGTTTTCATGGCGACGGCGGCCTCGGCGACGTGTTTCCGGTCACGAGCAAGGACTTCCTGCAGATTCGCCGCCAGCTCGACGCAACCGCACAGGTCGCGGGTGTTGCGCGCTACACGACCAACCTCAGCGACCTCGACCGGCCCGAACGCTACAACGGCGGCCATGTCAGCGCGAACCTGTTCCGGCTGCTCGGAGTGCCTCCCGTGCTCGGCCGCGATTTCGCCGAGGCCGATGAACGTCCCGGCGCACCGGCGGTGGCGATGCTGTCCTATGAACTTTGGCAGGGCCGCTACGGCGGCGATACGGCCATCGTCGGCCGGCAGATTCGCGTCGATGCGAAGCCGACCACGGTGATCGGCGTGATGCCGAAAGACTTCAGCTATCCGCGCCGCGAACTGATCTGGATTCCAGCGACACTGAGCGACGGCATGGCGCAGGACGAGTTTTCCTACTGGGTCGTGCTGCGCCGTCATGCGGACACCAGCGATGCCGCGGTGACGGCCGCGTTCGAGACCTGGTTCGCCGATGCGGCGCGTGCCGAACCGGAACGCTTGCGCAACCAGCGCCCGCGCGTGGAGGCCTTGTCCGAGATGGTCATGGACCGCACCGCGCGCAACATGCTCGGCTACATGCTGGTCGCCGTCGGCATGGTCCTGCTGATCGCCTGCGCCAATGCGGCGAACCTGTTGCTGACGCGCACGCTCGGGCGGCGTCAGGAGCTTGCCGTGCGCGTGGCGCTCGGCGCCAGCCGCGCACGCCTGGTCGCGCACCTGTTTGCCGAGAGTCTCCTGCTGAGCTTCGCCGCCACCGGCGTCGCGCTGCTGCTGGCGCAAGCCGGTTTGCACCGGCAGCAGGTGCTGATGCGCCAGTCCGAGTTCAGCCTGCTCTGGCTGCGTTTCGAGATCGACGGCACCGTGCTGCTGTTTGCGCTGGCCGCCGCGATCGCCACCGCAGCCATCACCGGCGTGCTGCCCGCATTGCGCGCGGGCGAAAGTGCACTCGGCAGCGGCTTGCGCGACGGCGGCCGCAGCGTTGCCGGCGGAACCTTCGCGCGTGCGAGCCGCATCCTGGTCATTGGCGAAATCGCGCTGTCGTGCGCGCTGCTGATTTGTCTCGGCACGCTGGTGCGCGGCATCGATCGGCTCGCTCACGCCGACTTCGGCATCGACAGCGACCATGTGCTGACCGCGCGCATCAGCCTGCCGCTGAGCGCCTATCCGGACGACGCCGCGCGCTTGCGCCTGTACGATCGATTGGCAGACCGTCTGCGTGCCGACGCGGGCGTCGTCGACGCGACGATCGGCACGGCCTTGCCCGGCACCTGGTACAACGCAACGCACGATCTGCTGCCGGAAGGCGTCGTACCCGCCGACGGCGAGTTGCCGCAGGTCGATTCCGGCGATGTCGACGAGCATTTTCTCGCCGCTTATGGCATCGCGCTGCAGCAAGGCAGATTCTTCGACGCACGCGACACAGCCGACAGCCCGCGCGTCGCCGTCGTCGATCGCACGTTCGCCGAACGCTACGCCGACGGGGGCTCCGTGCTCGGCCGTCGCTTCCGCTTCGATCCGCGCGATCCGCAGGGTGCACTGGTCACCGTGGTCGGTGTCATCGGCACGTTGCAGCTGGAAGCGCCGGGCAATACGCCGCAACCGGCAGTGCTGAGGCCGTTGCGGCAAGCGCCTTTCCGCATCGCCAGCATCGCGGTGCGCACGCGCGGCGAGGCGAATGCGTTCGCCACGCGCCTGCGTGAAATCGCCAGCGGCGTGGATCCGGATACGCCGCTGTACTGGGTGCGCGACTATGCCGCGGTGAACCGCAGCGTCAGCTTCGGCGAGTACGTCGTCGCGCAAAGCTTCGGCCTGTTCGGCGCGATCGCGCTGGTGCTGGCCGGCGCCGGCCTGTATGGCGTGACCGCCTTCGGCGTCGACCAGCGCCGGCGCGAAATCGGCGTACGGCGCGCGCTCGGGGCCAGCGGCGGCCGTCTGCTCGGCAAACTGTTCGCACGCAACTTCGTCCAGCTCGGCATCGGACTCGCCATCGGCATCGCGGTCGGCGTTCCGTTCGCGCGGCTGCTGAGCGGATCTTTGCGCACGATCGAACCCGGCGGCCTGTCCGTCGTGCTCGGCACGCTCGCGGTGTTGGCGGGCGCGACAGCCATCGCCATCATCGTGCCGGCACGGCGTGCGCTGCGTGTCGATCCCATCGTCGCGCTGCGCCACGAATGAACCGCTTCATCCCTTCCAGGAATCCGTTCTCGTGGCTCTGATCGAACTGCGCAACATCGAAAAATCCTTTCCTCTCGCTGGCGCGCGCGTGTGGGTGCTGCGTCAGATCGGACTCGACATCGAGGCTGGACAGTTCGTCAGCATCATGGGGCCTTCCGGCGCCGGCAAGAGTTCGTTGCTGAACGTGCTCGGCCTGATGGATCACGACTGGCAAGGCAGCTACGCGCTCGACGGCACGGCGGTCGAAACGCTCAACCCGAAGCAACGCCAGTCGCTGCAGCGCGAGAAGATCGGCTTCATCTTTCAGCACTATCACCTGATCGACGATCTCAAAGTGTGGGAGAACCTCGACCTGCCGCTGCAGTACCGCGATGTGCCGGCGAAGGAACGCGCGGCGCGCGTCGGCGACCTGCTCGATCGGTTCCAGATCGTCGGCAAGAAAGACCTCTATCCGAGCCAGCTGTCCGGCGGCCAGCAGCAACTCGTCGCGGTGGCACGTGCGGTGATCACGCGACCTGTGCTGCTGCTCGCCGACGAGCCGACCGGGGCGCTGCATTCCAGCCAGGGGCGCATGATCATGGATCTGCTGCACGAACTGCATCGGGACGGCATGACCATCGTGCAGGTCACCCACAACGAAGCGTTCGCGGCCGAGGCGCAACGCGTCGTGCGGCTGGCCGATGGCTGGGTCGAAAAACAGCCGGCGCCGGCGCGCAGCCTATAATCGGGCGCGGCCAGGTCCCGCCGACGCTGCACCCCCATCGAGACCCGATCCGCATGACGACTTCGCGCATGAACATTCTCATCTCCGACGACCAGCGCGACATCCGCGAGGCGCTGCGTCTGCTGCTGAAGGCCGAAGGCATCGGCTGTTCCGCCGTCGATGGTCCTGCGGCGGCGCTCGATGCCGTGCGCAAACAGCGCTTCGACGCTGCACTGATCGACCTCAACTACACGCGCGATACCACTTCGGGTGCCGAAGGACTCGACCTGCTGCGCGAGCTGAAGAAACTCGATGTCGATCTTCCGGTGATCGTGATGACGGCGTGGGGCACCATCGACGTCGCCGTGGAGGCGATGCGTCTGGGCGCGGGCGACTTCATCGAGAAACCGTGGGACAACACGCGCCTGCTCAGCGTGCTCGGCAACCAGCTCGCACTCGCGCGCTCGCGTCGCAGCGAACGCAAACTCGCCGCGGAGAACGCCTTGCTGCGCGCTGATGGCGACGAAGACTTCATCGCCGCCTCGGCCTCGATGCGCAGCCTGTTGGCGACCTTGCAGCGTGTCGCACCGTCGGATGCGAACGTGCTGATCCTCGGCGAGAACGGCACCGGCAAGGGCGTCGTCGCGCGCAAGCTGCACGAAGCGTCGAAACGCGCCGCCGCGTCGTTCGTCAAGGTCAACATGGGCGGCATCCCGGAGAGCGTGTTCGAAGCCGAGATGTTCGGTCATGTACGCGGCGCGTTCACCGACGCCAAGAGCGACCGCATCGGCCGCTTCGAGCTGGCCGACGGCGGCACGCTGTTTCTCGACGAGATCGCCAACATTCCGCCGGCGCAGCAACCGAAGCTGCTGCGCGTGCTCGAAGACGGCGAGCTCGAACGCGTGGGTTCCTCGCGCACGCTGAAGGTCGATGTGCGGCTGGTGTCGGCGACCAACGCCGACCTCGCTGCCGACGTCGCGCGCGGCGCGTTCCGCAAGGACCTGATGTTCCGCCTCAACACCGTCGAGCTGCATCTGCCGCCGCTGCGCGAACGCGACGAAGACATTCCGCTGCTGGCGCAAGCCTTTCTGGTGCGCTTCGCCACGCGCTATCAGCGCGACGATCTGCGCTTCGCGCCGTCGGCGCTGCGCGCACTGAAGGGTTATGCATGGCCCGGCAACGTGCGTGAACTCTCGCACATCATCGAGCGCGCGGCCTTGATGGCCGAAACGGCCTTGCTCGACGAAGATGCGCTGAATCTCAAGCCGCCGGCGCCGCACGACATCAGCGGCGCCGCAGCGCTCGCTGCAAGTCAATCGCTCAGCGTCGAGGAAGCCGAGGAGCGCATGGTGCGACAGGCCCTGGAGCGAACCGGCGGCAACATCCAGCGCGCCGCCGGGCTGCTCGGCTTGAGCCGTCCTTCGCTGTACCGGCGCCTGCAGAAGTACGGCATCGAGCAGCCGGGCGCGTGAGTTCCGGCGCAGACCGCTGGAACTACGAACGCCGCCTCCTCGCCGGCATCGCGCTAGTCGCGCTACCGGGTCTGCTCGCGTTCGCGACCGTGCTGGTGCTCGCTCACGGGCTGCGTTGGCAGGATGCGGCGACGTGGTTCGCCGTCGTGCTGTTCACGCTGGCGCTCGCGTTCGCGGTGCGGCGACGCGCGGTATTTCCTTTGTATACATTGTCCAACCTGCTCGAAGCGCTGCGCGAGGGCGACTACAGCCTGCGCGGCTCACGCGCACGCCGCGGCGATGCGGTCGGCGAGGTCGTGTGGGAGATCAACGCGCTCGCGCATACGCTGCGCGAGCAGCGCCTCGCGGTCGAGGAAAAGAGCGCCCTGCTGGCCAAGGTCATCGCAGCGCTCGACCTGGCGGTGCTCGCGTTCGATTCCGATCGAAGGCTGCGGCTGGCGAACCCGGCAGCCGAACGCCTGCTCGGCGCTCCGTTCGATCAGCTGGCCGGGCGCTGCGCGGACGAGCTGGGTATCGGCGACTGCCTCGCCGGCCCCGACGCGCAGCTCCTCGAACGCAGCTTCGCCGGCGGCAGCGGACGCTGGGAAATCCGCCGCACGCGCTTTCGCGAGAACGGCCGCCCGCACGATCTGCTCGTCGTCAGCGACCTCAGCCGCACACTGCGCGAAGAAGAACGCCTCGCCTGGCAACGTCTGCTGCGCGTACTCGGACACGAACTCAACAACTCGCTCGCGCCGATCCGCTCGATGGCGGCGACGGTCTCCAAACTGATCGCAAGCGAGCCGCCGCCGGACGACTGGCGCGATGATGCGCGCAGCGGCCTCGATGTGATCGGCGTGCGCGCCGAAGCGCTGGCGCGTTTCATGACGCGCTATACCGCGCTGGCGCGCCTGCCGCCGCCGAACCGGCGCGAGGTCGCCTTCGACGCGCTGGCGTTGCGCGCCGCGCGGCTCGAACAGCGCCTCGATGTGCAGGTGTTTGCCAGTCCCGCGCTGCGCGTCGAGGTCGACCCGGACCAGATCGAGCAGGCCTTGATCAACTTGATTCAGAACGCGACCGATGCCGCGCTGACGCAGGCCGGCGGCGTGCAGCTGCGCTGGAGCCTGGAGAACGATCGGCTCGAGGTCGAGATCATCGACGAAGGCCCCGGCCTGCCGCCGAGCGAGAACCTGTTCGTGCCGTTCTTCACGACCAAGCCGGGCGGCTCGGGCATCGGGCTGGTACTCGCGCGGCAGATCGTCGAGCAGCACGGTGGTGTGCTGACGTTAGAGAATCGCCGCGATGCGCGCGGCTGCGTTGCGCACCTGCGCCTGCCGCTCGGCTGAGCGCTCCGATCTCAGGCGACGGCGAACGCGAACGCGAGCACGCCGCAGATGTCGTCGGTGTCGGCCAGGCACATCAGCAGGCGTTCGATGCCGAGCGCGACGCCAGCGCAGTCCGGCAGCGCATCGAGTACGCCGAGCAGGCGTTCATCGATGGGCAGTTCGCGCTGACCGCGCACACGCCGACGCGCGTTGTCGTGCTCGAAGCGTGCGCGCTGCTCGGCCGCGTCGTTCAGTTCGTGATAGCCGTTGGCGAGTTCGTATGGCCCGAGGTACAGTTCGAAGCGCTCGGCCACGGCAGGTTCGCCGGCACGCAGTTTCGCCAAGGCACTCTGCGTCGCCGGATAGTCGTAGACCACGCTGATGCGATCGCGCGGAAACGCCGGCTGCAGGCGATGGGTGATCAGCAGATCGAGCCAGTCGTCGCGCGTCAGGCCATGCGGGTCGATGCGGATGTCGGCCAGCGGCGCCTGCAGTTGTTCGAGCGTCGCTTCGAACGGATCGAGGCCGAGTTCACGCACGAACCAGTCACGGTAGCTGCGCGTGACCACCTCGGCGCGGCGGCCGGGCAGCGCAAGTGCGGCGTGCACCAGGTCGACCGTTTCGCCGATCAGACGCTGGTGATCCCAACCAAGCCGGTACCATTCCAGCATCGTGAATTCGGGATTGTGGCGGCGCCCCGCTTCGCCGTTGCGGAACACGCGACCGAGCTCGTAGCAGTCGCCGACGCCTGCGGCGAGCAGGCGCTTGAGCGGGAATTCCGGCGAGGTGCGCAGCCAGCGTTCGCGCGAACCGGCGTCGACGTGACCGCTGAACTGCGTGCTGAAGCTTTCGATATTCGGTTCGGTGTTGCCGGCCGCGGAAAGCATCGGCGTTTCGACTTCGAGCACGTCGCGTTCGGCGAAGAACGCGCGGATGCGGGTGTAGAGGCGTGCGCGCAGGCGCAAGCCTTCGATTCGCCGCGCGGGCGGGACCGCGTCGACGTTCATCGCTCGAAACTTGCCGTCGAAGGTCGAGTCATCGCCGCGCCGCGTCGCTTTTCGCGCGCACGGTCTTGAATTCCGACCCGGCCTTCCACTCCGGCCAACGCGTGGAATTGGCCAGATCGCGGCCGATATCGAGCATCAGGCCGATATCCTGCAGCGCGCCGTCGAGGTTCCACTCCGGGCCATACGCGTCGCACGGCTGGTGATAGCAGTGGCCGGTGTAGTCGTCGACCCACTTCTGCCCGGCAGCGCGGCCGCCTTCGACGAGGTCGGACGCTCCGGCGATGCTCATCATCAGCAGCACGGGTACGCCGCGCTTTGCGAACGAAAAATGATCCGCGCGATAGAACAAGCCGCGCTCGGGCAGGCTCTCCGGCGTAACCACCCGTGCCTGCGCCTTCGCGAAGCGGCCGAGGTCGTCTTCGAGCGTGTCCTGGCCTGCGCCCACGAGAATCACGTCGTGCGCCTTGCCCGCCGTCTGCAGGATGTCGATGGTCAGGTTCGCGACGGTCTTGTCCATCGGATAGACCGGATCGAGTGCGTACGCTTCCGATCCGAGCAGGCCGCGCTCCTCCGCGGTCCACAGTCCGAAAACGACGCTGCGCTTCGGCGGCGGCAGCGTCTTCAGCGTGCGCGCGATCTCCAGCAGAGCCGCCACGCCGAGCCCGTCGTCGTTGGCGCCGCGGCGGATCGTATTGCCTTGCGCGTCGGGCGCACCCTTGCCGTAGGCGTCCCAGTGCGCACCGTAGAAAACGATCTCGTCGGGCCGTTCGCTGCCGGGTATCTTCGCCAGCACGTTGTGGCTTTCGACTACTTCGTGCGCGACCGCGATGTCGGCGGAGAAGGTCGCGTTTTTCAGTTCGACCGGACGAAAATCGGGCCGGCGTGCCTGCTTGCGCAAGGCTGCGAAGTCGAGCCCTGCATCCGCGAACACCGCGGTCGCGGCCTGCCCTTCGATCCAACCCTGCAGCACGAGGCTGGTCAATCTGTCCGGGGCGCGCACGATGTCGTAGTTCTCGCCCTGCGGGCTGGTCACCACGTTCCAGCCGTAGCCCGCGCCCGGCGTGTCGTGCACGATCAGCGCGCCGATCGCACCGCGACGCGAGGCTTCTTCGTACTTGTAGGTCCAGCGACCGTAGTAGGTCATGGTCTTGCCGCCGAAGCGACCGGCGACGGGCTCGTCCTTCGTCGCCTCGAAATCCGGATCGTTGACGAGGAATACGGCGACCTTGCCTTTGAGGTCGACGCCCTTGAAGTCGTCCCACTGGCGTTCGGGTGCGCTGACGCCATAACCGACGAAGACCAGCGGCGCGCGCACGATCACTGCACGATCGGCCGGGCGCAGCGTGGACAGATACACCTGCTTGCCACGCTCCCAAGTCCGCATATCGCCGGCGACCGTCACGCCGAGCGTCTTCGGCTCGCCCAGCCTGGTATGCAGCAGCGGCGCCGGCTGCGTCCAGCTGCCGTCCTTGCCGCCGGGCGCCAAGCCAAGCGCCTGGAACTGGCCAATCAGATAACCGACCGTGCGCTCCTCGCCCGTCGTGCCCGGCGCGCGACCTTCGAAGAAATCCGAGGAGAGTACCTGCACGCTACCGGCGACGCGCGCGGCATCGGGTTCCTGCGCGTTGGCGAACAAGGAAAGGAGGGCCAGCAGTACGGCCGGAAGCACAAATGTCATCGGGCGATCACCTGTTTGACGCAAGACAAGGTAGACAGCGGCTCACGGTCGCGGTGAGTCTGCACGACCTGATCGGACAACAGTGAACCATCAACACTGTTTGAGACAACAGCCATTCGGGCGACCGCATCGGCGTGTCCGAACAACGTCGTGGCGGCCCCCGATCAAAGCGGCGATTTTCCGCCGAAATATCCTATGACGCCGGAGATTTCCAAGGATCGATGACCTTCAGGCCAAATGCCGCGAACGGAGCCGTATCGCGCGTGGCCACCGTCAGGCCATGCGTAGCGGCGATCGCGGCGATGTAGCCGTCCGAATTTCCTACGGCCACGCCCGCCGATCGCGCCTTCGCCATCATCACGGCATAGGCTTGCGTGACCATCAAATCGAAAGGCAGAACCCTTCCTATGAACAACGGCAACACCTGTTGTTCGAGATCTTCATTCAACCGCTTGCGGCGCTTCCCGGCCGGCAGCGCCGCCACTCCAAAACGAAGTTCCGCCACAACGATGGCGGACAGGAACAGGGTCTCGACCGGCTGCGCGTCGATCCACGCAATGACCGCAGCGTCCGGCCTCGGCCGAAGCGGCTCCGAGACGACGTTCGTGTCGAGCAGGATCATTCGAACGAGGCGGGCTTCGCTGGCGACACGTCGCGCAGCTCGAATGTCGCGACATCATCCTCGCTCAGATCGGCACGGCGCCCGATGTCGGCCAGCAGCGTGCCGAGTTTGACGCGGCTATCCGGCCGCACGGCGCTTTCCAGGATCGCGCGGACTTCGGCTTCAGTGCTGCGTCCGTGACGCGCGGAGCGCGCACGCAGCGCGCGATGCACTTCCTCGGGCAGGTTCCTTACAGTGAGCATAGCCATGCTTGCACTTCCTTCGCCTGAATTCAATGCATTCATTTTACTTAAATGAATGCATTGCGGCAAGAAGATGGCGCATTACGCATCCGCGTTCCAGAAGAACCCGCTCATTGCGCGACTCAAGCAAACGCCCCTCCCCTAAAATTACCAGAACGAGATAAGTTGCTTCGGTGACCGGGCGAGGCCGTCGGCCCAATAAAGTGAACGATCTCAGCCTCGCTGCGCCGCCAGGAAATTCAGCAAACGAGCCTCGTCCCAGATCTCGACGCCCAGCTCGGTCGCCTTGTCGAGCTTCGATCCCGCCGCTTCGCCGGCGACGACGAAACTCGTCTTCTTCGACACGCTGCCGGCCACCTTGGCGCCGAGCGCCTCCAATCGTTCCTTGGCTTCGTCGCGCGTCAACGCCGACAGCGTGCCGGTCAGTACGACGGTCTGGCCTTCGAGCGGTCCTTCCTTCGCGGCACCCGCGTGCGCGACGGCCGCATTCAACTGCGCCATGGCTTTCGCACAGCGCAATGCGAGCGCACGACCTTCGCCGTCGGCGAGAAATGCCTGCGCGGCGGTCGCGCTGTCCTGCGGCAATCCTGCGGCGACGAGCGCCCCGCCGTCGGCGTCGGCAACGGCTTCGATCGAATCGAATACCGCCGCGACCTGCTCCGCGCGCTTCGGCGTCAGTTTCGGAATCTCGAGCTGCGCGAGCACATTGGGCAGTTCCAGCGCCGCCCGCAGTTTGGCGATCGGCGGGTGCTCATCGCGGATCGCGACGCCACGCGCGAGCAGGTCGTCGATCACCTTCTGGTTGCCCGGTTGCTCGAAGAACGCATCGATCGCACGCGCGACTTCGCCGCCGATATCGGGCACCAGCTTCAGCATCGGCCATGGCAGATGGCGGATCAGCGCGAGATTGCCGAACCAGGCCGCGAGTGCCTTCGCGGTGCTCTCGCCGACATGTTTGATGCCGAGCGCATACAGGAAACGCTCCAGCGTGGTGCGCTTGCTGTGCTCGATCGCTGCGATCAGGTTCTCGGCCCATTTGGTCGCGACCTTGCCGGACTTCACCGTCTCCGGCGTGGTGCCGTCGCGTTCGTCGGCGCGACGCTTCATGTCGAGCAGATCGTCGAGCTCGAGCTTGTACAAGCCGGCGACCGATTTCAGATAGCCCTGATCGCCGAGTTCCTCGATGTAGCGTTCGCCGAGACCGTCGATGTCCATCGCGCGGCGTGCGGCGAAATGGAATACCGCCTGCGTGCGCTGCGCGGCGCACGTCAGTCCTCCGGTGCAGCGCGCGACCGATTCGCCTTCCTCGCGCACGATCGCCGAATGGCAGATCGGGCAGTGCTCGGGCATGTGCCACGGCGTGGTCTTCTTCGGGCGCAGCTCCGCGATCACGCGCACCACTTCCGGAATCACATCGCCGGCGCGGCGCACGATGACGGTGTCGCCGACGCGCACGTCGAGGCGCGCAACCTGGTCGATGTTGTGCAAGGTCGCGTTGGTCACGGTGACGCCGCCGACCTGCACCGGTGCCAGCCGTGCCGTCGGCGTCGCCGCGCCGGTGCGGCCGATGTTGACCTCGATCGCCTCGATCGTGGTCTGCTGCTCCTGTGCCGGAAACTTGTGCGCGATCGCCCAGCGCGGCGTACGGCCGACGAAGCCGAGTTCGCGCTGGCCGGCGAGATCGTCGAGCTTGTAGACGACGCCGTCGATATCGAACGGCAGGCTGTCGCGCTGCGCGCCGATCTTCGCGTAGTAGGCAAGACAGCCCTTCGCGCCGTGCGCGGTTTCGATCAGCGGACTGACCGGCA
>Ga0247776_10000025_pt1 | contig 61660 bp, 44 predicted proteins | sample UWRJL199509C5_FD_179912 | JGI IMG/M metagenome (GOLD analysis project Ga0247776, IMG submission 179912) | Plant litter microbial communities from Arlington Agricultural Research Station in Wisconsin, United States - UWRJ-L199-509C-5 | ecosystem: Environmental > Terrestrial > Plant litter >...
CTCGACGAGGTACGCATCGCCGGCAAGGACGCGCAACAGGCACCGCTGGCGATTGCGCGTGCCGAGTTGGTGTTCGATCTGTATGCCTTGTTCAAGCGCAATCGTGCGGTCAGCGAATTCCGCGTCTCCGGTCTCGACCTGCAACTGATCAACCGCGACGGCCGTTGGCAGTTGCGCGGTCTGGATTTCACGCCGAGCGACGACGCCGACGACGATTTCTCGATGGGTGCGCTCGGCGCGGTCGAGCTGACCGACCTGAAGCTGTCGATCGAGGACGCAGCGCGCGATCTGCACGTCTCGCTGGGCCTGCCGGTGCTGCGCCTGCTCAACCGCGGCGACATCACGCGCGTGGTCGGCCGCGTGCGCCTGCTCGACACCGATTCGCCGCCGCTCGATCTGGTCGCCGACCTCGACATCAACCGGCGTTCCGGCGAGCTCTACGTCGGCGGCCGCAACATCGACCTCGAACGTGCAGCATCCCGGCAGACACCGGGCGGCGTGCAAGTCGGTGGCGGTCGCGGCGACGTGCAGGTGTGGGCACACGTGCAGGCGGCGGCGGTCAGCGACGTGCGCCTGCGGGTCGACCTGCACGACGTGCAGTTTGCCGCCGCGCTGCCGGTTGCGCTCGAGGGCGAGACGCAGGTGACGCCGCGCGTCGCGTTCGATCGTCTCGCCTTCGTCGCGCGCTGGTTGCGCGACTCCGATGGCTGGACCTTCGATCTGGCCGATCTCGTCGCCGAACGTGGCGCGCCGACAGCGGAGCCGGGGCGACTCTCGATCGAGCGCCGCGGCGACGACGCGCAGCCGCTCTGGCGGGCCGGCGCGAGCGCGCTGTCGCTGGAGCCGTTCGGCAATCTCGCGATGCTGTCGACGCAGGCGCCCGACAGCCTGCGCCGCTGGCTGTATCTGGCGCATCCACGCGGCACGCTCGCCGACGCGCGACTGCGCTGGCGCGCTGGCGACGACTACGACGTCGGTGCGCGCCTGCGCGGCGTCGATCTCGCCAGCGCGAACTTCGCGCCCGGCGTCGATCACCTCGATGTCGTCGTGCAGGGCGATGCGCAGGCGATCTTGATCGAGCTGCCGCAGCAATCCGCGCGCATCGATTACCAGCGCGTCTTCCGCAAGCCGTTCGTGCTGTCGCAGCTCGGCGGCGACGTGGTCGCGCGGCGCACCGACGAGGGCTGGCGCGTCGAAACCGATCGCGTCGGGCTCGAAGGCGACGGTTTCGGCATCGAACTGCGCGGCGGCGTCGACCTGCATCCGCGGCGGCGCCCCTCGATCGACATGGTTGCATTGATCTCGCACGCCGACGTACCGGCTGCGAAATTGTTCTGGCCGACGACGTCGATGTCGCCGAAGGCGATCGCCTGGCTCGATCGCGGCCTCGTCGATGGCCGCATCGTCGAAGGACGTGCCGCGATCCGCGGCGAGTTGGCCGCCTGGCCGTTCCACGATCACTCCGGCGTGATGGTCGCGCGCGCCGATGTCGAGGACATGACCCTAATCTACGACGCGAACTGGCCGCGCGCGGAAAAGGTGCATGCGATTGCGAGCTTCGTCAACGACGGCCTGCACGTCGACATCGATTCCGCCGAGGCGATGGGCAACCACATCAGCGAAGCGAGCGCGACGATCGAGGATTTCGGTCCGCTCGTGCTCGATCTGGCCGTGAAGGGCGAAGGCAGCGGTGCGAACCTGCTCAACTTCATGCGCGCGACACCGGTCGGCAAACGCTATCAGGATCAGCTGAAGGACATCTCGCTCGGCGGCAAGGGCAGCATTGCGTTCAAGCTCAACCTGCCGATCAAGCAGATCGAGACGCTCGCGCTCGACGGCATCGTCGAACTCAGCGGCTCGCGTCTCGACCACGAAGGCTACGACCTGCATTTCCTCGACGCCTCCGGCCCGCTCCATTTCACCCAGCGCGGCCTTGCCGCCGGTCCGCTCGAGGCAAAATTCCGTGAGCATCCGGCGCGGCTGACGCTGGCGGTCGGCGGCCTCGTGCAGGACCCGCGGCATGCCTTCGAAGCCAGCGTGAGCGGCCGTTTTCCGGCGGCGCTCGTGCTCGCCGACGCGCCTGTTCTGCTGCCGGCGTTGGCGAAGGCGCCAGGGGATTCCGCCTGGACCGCGAATATCACGATCGACACCTCGGCGACCGGCGACGGCCGCAGGCACCTGTCGCTGCAGAGCGATCTGCGCGGTACCGCGATCGAATTGCCGGCGCCGCTGGCGAAGGCCGCCGACGCAGCGCTGCCATTCCGCCTGGATCTCGATCTGCCGCCTGCAGGCCAGGTCTTCGATGTGGCCCTCGGCGATGTGTTCACCTTGAAGGGCCGTCTGCCGGCAGCGGGCAAACCATTCGCCGCGCGCGCCGAATTCGGCGGCGTCGCGCGCGAATTGCCGCCGCAGGGCGTCGTGGTCGGCGGGCGCGTTGCGACGTTCGATGCCGGCGGCTGGGCCGATCTTGCCGAGGAAGCCAGCGGCGGCAGCGGCGGCGTGCTGCGCGGCATCGATCTGCATACCGACGAATTCGTTTTCGGCGACCGTCACTTCAGCAACATGCACATCGCGATCGAGCCTTCAGCGACGGCGGCCGTGCTGCGCGTCGATGGCGAAGCCTTGTCGGGCAGCCTGACATTTCCTTCCAGTGCAGATCTCGTCCGCCTCGGCATCACGGCGAAATTCGACCGCGTGCACTGGCCGGACTCGCCGCCGGATACGCCCGAGGCGCCGGACACCAGCGCGCTGGCCGACATCGCGCCGGCCTCGCTGCCGCCGCTGCACATCAGCGTCGGCGATTTCCGCCTCGGCAAGGCGAGTTTCGGTTCCGCCGAATTCGAGAGCCATCCGCAAGCGAACGGCATGCGCATCGACAAGCTCGCCTCGCATTCGCCGAACGTCTCGATGAATGCGAGCGGCGACTGGACCGGCACGCTGAAGAACAATCGGTCCAAGCTGGCGATCGAGCTGTCCGCGCAGAGCCTCGGTCACATGATGGATGCGCTCGGCTTCCAGGGCTTGATCGACGGCGGCGTGACGCGCGCGACGATCGACGCCACCTGGCCCGGCCCGCCATCCGGTTTCGCCCTGCCCAAGCTCGACGGCACGCTTGCCATCGACGTCGGCGAAGGGCGCATCCCCGACGTGAACACGCCGAGTGCCGGACGCATCTTCGGCCTGTTCTCGATGACCGAAATTCCACGCCGTCTGAGCCTGGATTTCAGCGACTTCTTCAAGTCCGGTTTCAGTTTCAACTCGATCGTCGGCAAATTTCGGCTCGCCGACGGCAATGCCTACACCGACGGCGTGACGATCAAGAGCCCGGCCGCGGAGATCGTCGTCAAAGGCCGTACCGGCCTGCGTGCGAAAGACTACGACCAGCAGATGAGCGTGCGCCCGCATGCGGGATCGACCCTGCCGATCGTCGGTGCGATCGCGGCCGGGCCGGTCGGCGCCGCGGCCGGGCTGGTCATGCAGGGCATTTTGAACAGGCCGCTCGGCAAGGTGGTCGCGATGAACTATTCGGTCACCGGCAGCTGGGAGAAGCCGAAGATCGTGCTGGTTTCGCGCGAAAAGCCGGCGCGCAGCGATGCGGCGCCGGGTTCGGTCGACGGAAAGGCGCCGGCTCCGGCAGCGGCGCAGCCCGCCGCCGCGCCGCCGGCCGGGCGGGGCGCCGGTTTGCGCTGAGCTCGGTTGTGCTTCAGCATGCGTGCCCCCAGATTTGCGCTTCTCGAGCGCTCCGCCGCACAGCGACTGCCCGCACCCTGTTGCGGTCCGTGCGCAGCCGGTGGACCTGTTCGATGCCATTCCCCATTCCCCATTCCCCATTCCCCATTCCCCATTCCCATCGCCGTCACACTCATGACCGAACTCATCACTCAAGCCGAACAGCGATTATTGCGTCCCGGTGGCCTTGCTGCCGGTGACCTCGACGGCATCTTCGCGCGCCTGATGGGCCCGTCGATCGATGCGGCCGATCTGTATTTCCAGCACTCGCGCAGCGAGTCGTGGATGCTCGAAGACGGCATCGTCAAGGACGGCAACCACTCGATCGAGCAGGGTGTCGGCGTGCGTGCGCTGTCCGGCGAAAAAGCCGGTTTCGCCTACTCGGACGAGATCGTCCTGCCTGCGCTGCTCGAAGCCGCCGGCTCCGCGCGCGCAATCGCGCAGGCCGGCAGCGCCGGCGTCGGCAAGCCGCTCGCGATCGCGACAGGTCGTGCGCTGTACCCCGCGACCGATCCGATCGACAGCCTGTCGAACGAGGCGAAGATCGCCGTGCTGCGCGAAGTCGATGCGGCCTGCCGCGCCGAGGACCCGCGCGTCAAGCAGGTCATCGTGAGTCTGGCCGCGACGCTCGACACCGTGCTGATCGCGCACTCGGACGGCACGCTCGCTGCCGACGTGCGTCCCTTGGTGCGCATGAACGTGCAGGTCATCGCCGAGCAGAACGGCCGCCGCGAGTCCGGCAGCCACGGTGGCGGCGGCCGTTATGGATTTCCCGAACTGCTGGCGAACGGGCGTGCGCATGCGTTCGCGCGCGAAGCCGTCCGCGTCGCCCTGGTGAACCTGGAATCGGTCGCCGCGCCGGCCGGCAACATGACCGTCGTGCTCGGCCCCGGCTGGCCCGGCGTGCTGCTGCACGAAGCGATCGGCCACGGCTTCGAGGGCGATTTCAACCGCAAGGAAACCTCGGCGTTTGCCGGCATGATGGGCGAGAAGGTCGCCGCGAGCGGGGTCACCGTCGTCGACGACGGCACGCTGGCCGGCCGCCGCGGTTCGCTCAGCATCGACGACGAAGGCACGCCGACGAACTGCACCGTGCTGGTCGAGAACGGCGTCATGAAGGGCTACATGCAGGACAAGCTCAATGCGCGTCTGATGGGCATGGAGCCGACCGGCAACGGCCGCCGCGAATCGTTCGCGCACCTGCCGATGCCGCGCATGACCAACACCTACATGCTGCCGGGCCAGCACGATCCGGGCGAGATCATCGCTTCGGTCAAGCGCGGCCTCTACGCGGTGAATTTCGGCGGCGGCCAGGTCGATATCACCAACGGCAAGTTCACCTTCTCGGCGAGCGAGGCTTACTTGATCGAAGACGGCAAGGTGACCCGTCCGGTCAAGGGCGCGACCTTGATCGGTTCCGGCCCGGACGTGCTGACGCGTGTGTCGATGATCGGCAATGACCTCAAGCTCGACGAAGGCGTCGGCGTCTGCGGCAAGGACGGCCAGAGCGTGCCGGTCGGCGTCGGCCAGCCCACCCTGAAGATCGACTCGATGACCGTCGGCGGCACCGCGGCGTGATCCGCGCAGGAGCCGTCGCGCTGGCGGCGCTGCTGGGTCTGCATCACATGTCGCCGGCCGCCGCCGCAGCGCGCCGCGAACCGAACGCGACACTCGACGGCGTTGCGCAAGAGGTTGCGGCGCATGCCTGCAGCGCGATCGCCGGTCGCTTCGATGCGATAGCGGGCAATGCTCCCGTGCTGTTGCGCAGCTACGACGGCGCCAAAGGATCGGGCGAGATCGATGCGCCCGCGCTCCGCACGGCCGCCTTCACCTACGACAACGCACTCGCCGTCATCGCGCTGCTTGCCTGCGAGCGTCGCATCGAAGCCTTGCGCATCGGCTCCGCACTGGAGCACGCGGCGATGCACGACACGCGTCTGCGCAACGCCTATCGCGCCGGAGCGGTCGGCGACGAGGTGCTGCCGAACGGCTGGTGGGATGCGGCGCAGAATCGCTGGGTCGAAGATGCCTATCAAGCCGGCACGGCTACCGGCAACGTCGCCTGGACCGCGCTCGCGCTGCATGCCTTGCACGACGCGACCGCCGACGCACGCTGGCGCGATGCGGCGGTGAAGCTCGCCATCTGGGTGGTCGAAAACACGCGCAGCCCAGGCGCCGACGGAGGTTTCAGCGGCGGCGTCGATGGTTTCGACACGGCACCGGTGAAGTTCGGCTGGAAGTCGACCGAACACGCGATCGACCTGATGGCATTGTTCACGCGCCTCGCCGATGCCGACGCGGCGGGCGACTGGCGCGAACAGGCCGTTCACGCGCGCCGTTTTCTCAAGCACCAGTGGGACGGCGACAGCGGCCATTTCCTGATCGGAACCCTGCCCGATGGGCATACGCCGAATCGCGCGACGTCCGCGCTCGATGTGCAGTGGTGGTCGCAGCTGCTGCCGGATGCGCCGCTCTACTGGCGTCGCGCGATCCGTTACGCCGAGCACAATCACGCAGTCGGCGCAGGGTTCGATTTCAACGACGACCGCGACGGCGAATGGCTGGAAGGCACCGCGCAGGCGGCGCTCGCCTATCGCGTCGTCGGCGAGACAGCCGCGGCGCAGCGTTGCCTCACCGAAGTCGCCGCACAGTTCAGTGCCAGCGGCTACGTATTCGCGACGCGCGAACCAAGGATCACGACGGGGCTGGCGATCGGCCCGGCGAGCACGTCGGCGGACTTCTATTACTATCGCCGACCGCATCTGGGCGCGACCGCGTGGGCGGCGTTGGCTGCACTCGACCGGAATCCTTATCTTGTCCGCCGCTGACGTGACCGCAGCGAGCGCCCTGGAAACCGGACGGCCTCGCCCTCAGGTTTCGCCGGCGTCGTCGCCGAGTTCGCGCAAGGCGCGGAACAACTCGCGATATGCGTGTGGAGGTTTGCTGGCCTTGCGCTCGGCCAGTGCATTGCGCATGAGCTGGCGCAGGCGCTGGCGGTCGGCCGAGGGATGCAGTGCGAGCAGCTGGTCGAGCGCTTCGTCGCCTTCGTCGAGCAGGCGATCGCGCCAGATTTCGAGCTGGTGCAATTCGGCCGCTTCGCGATGCGCGCTGGCGCGGTCCTGCGCGAGCGCGGCGCGGATCGGTTCGATCTGCTCGTCCTCGAGCTTGCGCAGCTGCTTGGCGAGGAACTGTGCCTGGCGCTTTCGCGCGATGTGCGAGGTGATCGCGCGCGTGCGCCGCACTTCCTCGCGCAAGTCATCGGCGAGCGGCACGCGCGCGAGCTGCGCTTCGCTGAGCGCGGCGAGGGCCTCGGCGAGTTTCAGGATATCGAGCGCGTCGCGGCGCAGCTGGCTGCGGCTCGGCTCTTGGGTTTCGTCGGAGAGTTCGTATTCGCTCATGATGAGATGAAGACAAGAGGTGTTGCCGTCGTCATTTCCACGCGAGCGGGAATCCAGCTTCTCGGCGGCAATGGAAAGCACAATGGGTTCCCGCCCTGGGCGGGGATGATGGACTTGAGCATGGCGCCCACTGTACTGCGGCAGGCGCCGAATCACTGGAAAGGATAGGGCGTGAACGCAATATTGACCACCCACGACACAAGCCAGGTCGAGCTCGATCGTCTCGCGCAGATTGCCGAGGAGGTCATCCGCCGCTGCCGCGCCAAGGGTGCCAGCGAAGCGGACGTGGCCGCCAGTATCGACAGCGGCCTCAGTGTGAACGTGCGCATGGGCGAGGTCGAAACCGTCGAGCGCACGCGCGATCGCGGCGTTTCTCTGACTGTGTACTTCGGCAGACGCAAAGGCTCGGCGAGCACGGCGGATCTCGATCCCGTCTCGATCGAGCAGACCGTCGAGCATGCCTGCGCGATCGCGCGCTACACCGAGGAAGATCCGGCGAACGGCCTCGCCGACGCAGCGCTGCTGGCCAAGGACATTCCGGATCTCGATCTCTGGCATCCGTGGGACATCACGCCCGAGGAAGCGATCCGCCTCGGTCTCGAGATCGAGGACGCTGGCCGCGCGTTCGATCCGCGCATCGACAACTCCGACGGCGCCTCGGTGCAGATCAGCGCTTCGCTGACCGCATATGCCAACTCGCTCGGCTTCGTTGGGCGCGAACGCGGCACGCATCATTCGCTGTCGTGCGCGCTGATCGCCGAAGACGCCAACGGCATGCAGCGCGACTACTGGTACGACAGCGTGCGCGCCGCCGGCGACTTCGGCGACGCCGCCGCGATCGGCCGCAAGGCTGCCGAGCGCACGCTCTCGCGCTTGTCCGCACGCCGTCTCGGCACACGCGATTGTCCGGTGCTGTTCGTGCCTGAAGTCGCACGCGGCCTGATCGGGCATTTCCTTTCCGCCGTCAGCGGCGGCGCGCTGTATCGCAAGACCAGCTTCCTCGTCGACCATGTCGGCAAGCGCATTTTCCCGGATTGGCTGCAGATCGTCGAACGCCCGCGCATTCCGCGCGGCCACGGCTCCAGCGCGTTCGATTCGGAAGGCGTCGCCACGCGCGATTCGGACCTGATAAAAGACGGCGTGCTCGCACGCTACATCCTCGGCAGCTATTCGGCGCGCAAGCTCGGCCTGCAATCGACCGGCAACGCCGGCGGCATCCACAACGTGATCGTGCAGTCCGGCAGCGACGATTTCGCCGCACTGCTGAAGCGCATGCATACCGGCCTGGTCGTCACCGAGCTGATGGGGCAGGGCGTTTCGCTGCTGACCGGCGACTATTCGCGCGGCGCCAGCGGCTTCTGGGTCGAGAACGGCGAGATCGCCTATCCGGTCGAGGAGATCACCATCGCGGCGAACCTGCGCGACATGTTCGCCAATATCGCTGCGGTCGGAGGCGACGTCGATCCGCGCTCGCATATCCTGACCGGTTCCATCCTGCTCGATCGGATGACGATCGCCGGCGAGGATTGAGGCATGACTTCCCGCCGTTGACGCGGCAGCGCACCTGCGCAACAGTGGGCGCGTCCACGACGAGGGAGTCTGCGACATGAGCGACAACGATACCGCGGCGATACCGCCGAGTCCGCCGACCGCACCGCTGCCAAGTGCCGGCGCATTTTCCAGCGACGAACGCATGTGGGCCATGCTGGGTCACCTGTCCGCCTTCACGGCATTCATCACCGGCATCGGCTGCATTCTCGGGCCACTGGTCGTCTGGCTGATCAAGCGCGAAACGCTGGCGTTCGCGGGCGAGCAGGCGAAGGAAGCACTTAACTACAACATCACGGTTGCGCTGGCTTTCGTCGCCTTGTGGGTACTGACGATCATCACGTTCGGCCTCGGCATCGTTCTGACGTTTCCGATCGGCTGCGTGCTGTTCATCGCATGGATCGTCTTCACGGTCATCGCGGCGATCAAGGCGAACGAAGGCGTCGCATATCGCTATCCCTTCACGCTTCGCCTGGTGAAGTAAGCCGGCGTCAGCTCGTTCTGTCGGCGACAAAGCGGGCGAGATCGCGCAGCGGCTCGCCCGCTACGCCGAGCGGTTCGACGGCGGCGAGCGCGCGCGCCGTCAGGGCGGCCAATTCCGCACGCGAGGCGGCGACGCCGAGAATCGCCGGATAGGTCGGCTTGTTCGCGGCGGCGTCCTTGCCGGCGGTCTTGCCGAGCTGTTCGGTCGCGACTTCGATGTCCAGCAGATCGTCGCGGATCTGGAACGCAAGGCCGATGCAGTGGCCATAGGTGTGCAGCGCCGTCAGAGCGGCGGCGTCCTTGCAGCCCGCAGCGAGCGCGCCGAGGCGCACCGATGCGCGGATCAAGGCGCCGGTCTTGTGCACATGCATGCGTTCGAGTTCGGTCGCATCGAGCCGCTGGCCGACCGCAGCAAGATCGAACGCCTGCCCGCCGGCCATGCCGTGCGAACCGCAGGCGAGTGCCAGCGTACGCAGCATGTCCAGCCGCGTCACCGCGTCGACATCGATCGCCGGATCGTTTGCCAGCACGTCGAAGGCGAGTGCTTGCAGCGCATCGCCGGCGAGGATCGCCATCGCTTCCCCGAACGCGATGTGGCACGTTGGACGGCCGCGCCGCAGCGCGTCGTCGTCCATCGCCGGCAAGTCGTCGTGCACGAGCGAATACGCGTGGATGATCTCGACCGCAGCGGCGGCCGCATCGATCTTTTCCGGCGCCGCGCCGAACGCGATACCCGTCGCGTACGCAAGCAGTGGACGCAGGCGCTTGCCACCGCCGAGCACCGCATAACGCATCGCGCGATGCAGCTCGACCGGCGGCTGTGTATCGGCCGGCAGCATGCGGGCGAGCACGGCATCGGCGCGCGCGGACAGCGCCAGAAGCTCTAGAGTCAAATCGCTCACGTTGATATCGGTGCAGCCGCTGTTGGTTGAAGAGTGCGGCCATGGGTGGCCGCTCTGCATGATCGTAACAATCACCCATAAATGCGGCCATGGATGACCGCATCGGATTGGTAGATCGACCATGCGTATCGCCAGATCTGAGCGTACCTCGAAGCTGCGATCAAGACGATCGCGAACGCTATGGAACGTCGGGATCGAACGGCTGCGCCGACTCCGGCTGCGCGGGATCGAGCAGCTGGCTGACGCGCAGCTCCGCCTGTTCGAGCGCACTCTGGCAGTTGCGGTAGAGCGCGATGCCGCGTTCGAACGATTGCAGCGAATCGTCGAGGCTGAGTTCGCCCTGTTCCATGCGAACGACGAGCTGTTCGAGTTCGTCGAGCGACTTCTCGAACTGGGCGATCTGCGATGTTTCGGCGGAAGGCTGCGGCATGGGCGCGAACGCTAGCTCAGCGCGCCGTCAAGATCAATCTGCCTGCCTCAGGCACTGACCGATTGCGCAGTACGCGGCTGCCACTGCAGTTGCGCCCCTTCCGCGCCGAACAGGTTCGCGCCGACCTCGCTCAGCCAAAGATCGGCCACCGCGAGCAGCGCACCGCTGGCGTGGAACAGCAAAGGCAGGCGGCCGCGCTGCCATGGCGGAATGCCGGCTTCCTGCAGCAGGTCGCGCAGTTCGCGCGTATGTCCGCCGGCACGCACACGCAAGCTCTCGCCACCGCGGCGGAAGCGTACTTGCAGCGGTTCGGCCAGGCGTTTGGGCGTTTCGATCGGAGCATGCGGGACGAGGCGCAAGGTACCGAGGTCCAGCGGCAGTTCGAGTTCGCTGCCATCGAACTCGGCAACCCAGTCGAACGGCGGCAACTGCAGCGGTGTTAACGCGTACAGCAGGTCGCGATAGCGGCGCACTTCGGTGCCGGGCCAGCGCACGCAGGGCTGGCGATCCTCGCCGGCTTCGCCGAGCTGGCGCACGAGTTCGGCGGCCTGGTAGTGCGTCGGTTCGGGCAGCCTCGCAGCGCGCAGCCAGCGCCGCAGCACCGGATCGCGCAGCGCACGCGGCAATGCCAGCCATTGGCGAAAGCGCAGCGTCGCCGGATCCAGTCCCTGCGTGCGTGCGAGCGCGCGTTCGGCTTCTTCGTCGATGAAGTCGGCGGCGTCGCGCGCCCACGCCGCGCTCTGCGCGATGCTGGTTTCCGCCTCGGTCCAGCGCTTGGCGATGCGCGGCATCACCTGCATGCGCAAGTAGTTGCGGTCGATCGTCGGATCGGCGTTGCTCGGATCCTGCACCCAGCCGAGGCGATGATGCTCGGCGTATTCGTGCAAAGCCGCGCGCGGCAGGCCGAGCAGCGGCCGCCACGCGTGGCCGTTGCCGAGCGGCCGCACGCTGCGCATCGCGCCGATCCCTTCCGGGCCGGCGCCGCGCAGCAGTTTGAGCAGCACCGTCTCGGCCTGGTCGTCGCGATGATGCGCCAGTGCGACGAATTCGCCGGGTGCGAGCAGGGCTTCGATCGCCCCGTAGCGCGCGCGACGCGCGCTCGCCTCGAGACCGAAGCCGGGCATGCGCGCGACATCGACGGCGCAGACGGTCAGCTCCACCCCGAGGGTGTCGGCGAAACTCCGGCAATGCTGCGACCAGCCGGCACTGTCGTCGTGCAAACCGTGATCGACGTGCACGGCCCGCAAGCCGCGCGCACGCGCCGCCGCCGATTGCGTCAGCGCATGCAGCAGCACGCTGGAGTCGAGGCCGCCGCTGAACGCGGCCAGCAGCGGGCCCGGCGCAAGTTCTGCCAGCGCGGTTTCTATCGTGTCGCGGACGCGGCGGGCAGGCATGTCGGACGGGTCGGCTGTGCTCGTTCGTTTCGATCGTTGCCGCGGCCGCGATCAAGCGCGACGATGCCTTCGCGCAGTCGTGCCGCAGCGGCATCCACGCGGATGGGCGGCGTTTCCGTCAGTTCCACGAACAGACGACTTTTCCGCAGTTGCCGGCTTCCATCAGGTCGAAGCCCTTCTGAAAATCGTCGATGTGAATCTGGTGCGTGAGGACCTTCTGCAGTGGGAAGCCGGTCAGCACCATCTGCGTCATTTTGTACCACGTTTCATACATACGCCGCCCGTAGATGCCGTGCAACACGAGGCCTTTGAAGATGACCTTGTCCCAGTCGATGCCGGCACCGTTCGGCAGGATGCCGAGCAAGGCGACCTTGCCGCCGTGATACATGCAATCGAGCATGTCGTTGAACGCGCGCGGATTGCCGCTCATCTCGAGGCCGACGTCGAACCCTTCCATGTGCAGGTCCTTCATGACCTCCTTGACCGACTGCTTGGACACGTTGACGACACGCGTCGCGCCCATGTCGGCGGCAAGCTTGAGTCGATAGTCGTTGACGTCGGTGACGACGACATTGCGCGCACCGATGTGCTTGGCGATGCCCGCCGCGATGATGCCGATCGGACCTGCGCCGGTGATCAGCACGTCTTCCCCGATCAGGTCGAACTCGAGCGCGCAGTGCGCCGCGTTGCCGTAAGGGTCGAAGAATGCGGCGAGCTCGCTCGGAATCTGATCCGGAATCGGCCACAGATTGGACGCCGGCACGGCGACGTACTCGGCGAACGCACCGTTGCGCGAGACGCCGATGCCGACCGTGTTCGGGCACAGGTGCTGCCTGCCGGCGCGGCAGTTGCGACAGACGCCGCATACCACGTGGCCTTCGGCCGATACGCGCTGGCCAAGTTCGTAGCCACGTACGCCGGGGCCGATGTCGACGATGCGGCCGACGAATTCATGCCCGATCACCAGGCCTGGCTTGATCGTGCGCTGCGACCACTCATCCCACTTGTAGATGTGCAGGTCGGTGCCGCAGATCGCGGTTTTTTCGAGTTTGACCAGCACGTCGTTCGGGCCGATTTCAGGGACCGGCACTTCTTCCATCCAGATTCCGCGCGCGGCTTCGCGCTTGACCAGGGCCTTCATCATCGCTTGCGACATCGTGCTGTTCCTGCGGGGCAGTGTGTGCGAGGGCCGCGATTATAGGTCGAGCGCCGCCTTCCGGCGGCGCGAGGGGGAGGCAGGAGTCGACCGGATGGCGCTCCAGGGACGGTCAGCGCGACCCAGCTGCCGCCCCCCGGCGGCGCGAGGGGGAGGCAGGTCGAACGCCGTTGTCGAACGGCGCGAGGACCGGATGGTGCTCCAGGGATGGATCAGTGCGCGATCCCGCCGCCGACCTCCAGCCGCGCGAGGGCGGCAGGAGCCGATCATAAAGCGTTCCAGCGAAGCTCGGGATCCGCAGCCCCTCGACATACAATCATCCAATGCCGTTTGTCGACCAGCGTCCGCCAGCGATCTTCCTGATGGGCCCGACCGCGACCGGCAAGACCGCGCTCGCCTGTCATCTGGCCGAACGGTTTCCGTTGCAACTGATCAGCGTCGACTCGGCCCTGGTTTATCGCGGCCTCGATATCGGCACCGCCAAGCCGGACGCGGCGACGCTCGCGCGGCATCCGCACCGGCTGATCGACATCCGCGATCCATCGCAGCCGTATTCGGCGGCCGAGTTCCGCACCGACGCCTTGGTCGCGATGCGCGAGATCGGCGCCGCCGGCGGCGTACCGCTGCTGGTGGGGGGGACGGGTCTCTACTTCCGTGCTCTCGAGCAGGGCCTGTCGGCGCTGCCGGAGGGCGATCCGGAAGTGCGTGCACTGCTCGCTGCGGAAGCCGCCCGCTCGGGTTGGGCGTCGTTGCACGCGCGTCTCGCCACGGCCGACCCGGTTGCAGCCGAGCGCATCAAGCCCGGCGATACGCAACGTATCCAGCGCGCGCTCGAAGTGATCACGCTGACCGGGCGTCCGCTCAGTGAGCAGCTCGGCACCCTGCGCGAGCGACTGCCCTGGCGCGTGCTCAAGCTGGCGCTGCTACCGATCGACCGTGCGCCGTTGCATGCGCGCATCGCCGCGCGCTTCGACGCGATGCTGGCGGGCGGCTTTCTCGACGAGGCGCGCCGGCTGCATGCCGACTGCGTCCTGCCGGCGGACTTGCCGGCCATGCGAGCGGTGGGCTACCGGCAAGCGCTGGCTCATCTGGACGGCGCGATCGACGCTGCCGCGTTTCGCCAGCAGGGGATTTTTGCGACGCGGCAATTGGCCAAACGTCAGACGACATGGCTGCGTAGCGAGCTCGATGCTCGCTGGTTCGATCCCGATCGCGACGCGTTAACCGAAGTTGTGTCAGAAGCAGTCGCTGATTTCCTGCCTGCGATAGAGGCTGCCTCGGCGTAATGTGCGCCAAGCCATTTTCTTCGCCGGAACAAATCGTTAAGATGGGTTCGGAAGCTGAATACTGGTTGAATCGGAGCGCGGCGCGAACAGTGGGTCTGATGCGCTGCGCGAATTTTGCCGGTTCGGGAATCTCGGGAGTTGGAGAACAAGACCATGTCCAAGGGGCAGTCGTTGCAAGATCCGTTTTTGAATGCGTTGCGGCGTGAGCGCGTGCCGGTATCGATTTATCTGGTCAACGGCATCAAGCTGCAGGGTACGGTCGAATCCTTCGACCAGTTTGTCGTGTTGCTGCGCAACACGGTCAGCCAGATGGTCTATAAGCACGCGATCTCGACCGTGGTGCCTTCGCGCAACGTGCGCGTCGGCGGTCCGGAGGGTGCGCACGTGGGCGGCGGTAGCGGCGAGGCGGCTGAGGAAGGTCAGGCCTGATCGAGGCATGCAGGGGATCACTGGCGCGAGTGCTGCGGTAAGGGGCCTCGTATCCTGCTGTGGCCTCGCGAGCCTCGCGTGATCGCGACATAAGCGCTGGCAGTCCGAACACCGGCCTTGAAGTCGCAGCGTTCGGCCGCCATCCAATGAGCTCCGTTGCGCAGGTGAATTCCACTGTTCGAGCGATCTAAAAAAGGCGAGCGCGCGCTGCTGCTGCAACCGCAGGCGCCGGGCCAGCATGACCCCCTGGCGCAGGAAGAATTTGCCGAGCTTGCGCGCTCCGCGGGCGCGACGGTCGTCGGCAGCTTGAGCGCACGCGTTGAGCGCCCGAACCCGCGCTACTACGTCGGCACCGGCAAGGCAGAAGAGCTGCGCGAGCACCGCCAAGCACTGGATGCCGACCTGATCCTGGTCAACCATGCGTTGAGCCCGGTGCAGGAGCGCAATCTGGAAAAGCTGACCGAGTGCCGTGTGGTCGACCGCACCGGTCTGATCCTCGACATCTTCGCGCAGCGCGCGCGTTCGCACGAGGGCAAGCTGCAGGTCGAACTGGCGCAGCTGAAGCACATGTCGACGCGGCTGGTGCGCGGCTGGACCCACCTCGAACGTCAGCGCGGCGGTGCGATCGGCCTGCGCGGTCCTGGCGAAACCCAGCTCGAACTCGACCGTCGCCTGCTCGCCGATCGCGTCAAGCAGCTGCAGAAGCGCATGGAGAAGGTCGAGACGCAGCATGCGACTGCGCGGCGTTCGCGCCAGCGCAATGCGCTGCCGGTGGTTGCCCTGGTCGGCTACACGAATGCCGGCAAGTCGACCTTGTTCAATGCGCTGACCGGATCGACGGTCTACGCTGCCGATCAGCTGTTCGCCACGCTGGATCCGACCCTGCGCCGTCTGGACGGCCTCGATTGCGGGCCGATCCTGCTCGCCGACACCGTCGGCTTCATCCGCGAGCTGCCGCACGATCTGGTCGCTGCGTTCCGCTCGACATTGGCCGAAGCGCGCGACGCGGATCTGCTGCTGCACGTCATCGATGCCTCCGATGCCGAGCGCGACCAGCGCATCGCCGACGTCGAGGGCGTGCTCGCCGAAATCGGCGCCGACGATCTGCCGCAGGTGCTCGTCTACAACAAGATCGATCTGATGGAAGCGGCGAACCACGAAGCTGCCGCCGGCGCGCAGACGCATGCGACGCTGCCAGACAACGCGTTTCATCGCGGCGCGAAGCCACGCCTCGAGCATGTCGAAGGCGGCACGCAGCCGCGCGCCTGGGTATCGGCGCTGGGCAATATCGGCATCGACGGACTCAAGCAGGCGATCGAACAACGCCTCGGCAGTCAGCGCGTCAACGCCGAACTGCTGTTGCCGTCGTCGGCGGGACGGCTGCGCGCGCGCCTGCATGCGCAAGGCCTGGTCGCCGACGAACAGGCGGATGAGCAAGGCTGGCGCATCCGCATCGACGCGCCGCGCGCGCTGGTCGAACCCTTGTTCGGCCTGCCCGGTGGCGATGGCGAATGGCTGCGCACGAATCTCGGTTTGCTTGCCGCGACCGATGGCGCTACCTACAATCCGGCGGCAACCCCGGCGTGACTTGTGCGATCGTCCCTGATCGCTCCCCACGGCAGCACGTTGAATGTTGGTGCGGGCGCCGCTAAGGGCGGGTCCGGAAGCGGCCGGTCATGGCCGCCTTTTCAATGGGTACCCGAGGCGTTCCGCGACGGTTGCCGGCAGCGAGGTAACAACGATGGCATGGAACGAACCCGGCGGCGGCAAACAGCGCGACCCGTGGCGCGACAACGGCGGCGGTGACGGCAACGGTCCCTCGCCCGACCTGGATGCCTGGATTAAGCGCGCCCGCGACTTCTTCAATCGCGTGTTTGGCGGTGGCGGAGGCGGCGTCGGCATCGCAGCGATCGGCATCGTGATCGCCTGGTGCGCGATCGACAGCGTGCAGCGCATCGACGCCAGCGACACCGGCATCGTGCTGCGGTTCGGCGAGTTCTCGCGCCTGATGACGCCGGGCATCAACTTCAAGTTCCCGCGTCCGATCGAGACAGTGATCCCGGTCAACATCGGCGGCACCAAGCAGACCAACGACCAGGTGCGCATGCTGACCAAGGACGAGAACATCGTGCTGGTCGATTTCAATGTGCAATACCAAGTCACCGATCCGCAGCTGTTCGTGTTCGGCGTGCGCGACCCGGGTTCTACGCTTGGCCAGGCCGCCGAAAGCGCCGTGCGCTCGGTGATCGGCGACAGCGACATGGATACGGTGCTGTCGGGTCAGCGCGCCGAACTGATGGTGAAGGCGAAGCAATTGCTGCAGTCGACGCTCGACCAGTACAAAACCGGGCTGACCTTGACCGAACTCAACTTCCAGAACGTGCGGCCGCCGCAGGAAGTGAAAGACGCCTTCGACGACGCCAGCAGAGCGCTGCAGGACAAGCAACGCGCCGAAGAAGAAGCGAAGGCCTACGCGAGCCAGGTGGTGCCGGAAGCGCGCGGCGACGCGGCCAGCACGCGCGCCGAAGCGGAAGGGTTCAAGAGCGAACGCATCGCGCGCGCCGAAGGCGATGCGCAGCGCTTCAACCTGATCGAAGCGCAGTACAAGGCGGCGCCGGAAGTCACGCGCAAGCGCCTCTATCTGGAGACGATGCAGGACATCATCGCGCGCACGCCGAAGGTCATCGACCTGTCCTCCGGCAAGAATATCCTGTCGCTGCCGACCGACGGCCGCACCGCGCCGGTGCCCGGCACGACGACGGTGGTCGGTACCGAATCGACCAAGGGAGGTCGCTGATGCGTTTTTCCGCCGCGCTAATCGCCTTGATCGCGCTGTTCATCGCCGCCAATTCCGCGTTCGTGGTCAGCGAAGGGCAGACCGCGATGCTGTTGCAGTTCGGCCGCATCGTGCGCACCGATTTCAAGCCGGGTCTGCACTTCAAGATTCCGCTGATCCAGCAGGTGCAGCGCTTCGACAAGCGCGTGCTGACGCTGGAGTCCGCGCCCGAGCGCTACCTCACGTCGGAGAAGAAGGACGTCAACATCGACTTCTTTCTGAAGTGGCGCATTGCCGACGCGGCGAAGTTCTTCGTCTCGGTCGCTGGCAACGAAGATACCGCGCAGCAGCGCATAGGGCCGATCGTCAAGGACGGCCTGCGCACCGCAGTGAACTCGCGCACGCTGCAGGAACTGGTCGCCGGCGGTCGCGCGGACCTGACCCAGCATCTGGTCGCAGAGGCGAACCGCGCAACGCAGGGTCTCGGCGTCGAAGTGATCGACCTGCGCATCAAGCGCATCGACCTGCCCGAAGACGGCAGCGTGATCGGCTCGGTCTACGAGCGCATGCGCTCCGAGCGCAAGAAGGTCGCCAACCAGTTGCGCGCCGAAGGCCAGGAGATCTCCAAGACGATCAAGGCCGATGCCGACCGCCAGGTGCAGGTGATCAATGCGGAAGCCTACCGCGACGCCGAGAAGACGCGCGGCGAAGGCGATGCGGCCGCCTCGCAGACGTATGCGGGTGCGTACGGGCGCGATGCGGACTTCTATGCGTTCTATCGAACCCTGGAAGCCTATCGCGACGCCTTCGCCAGTCCGAATGGCACCCTGGTGCTCGATTCGAAATCGGAATTCCTGCGTTACTTGCAGGAAAGCAAGTGAGCCACTGCCGCGAGCCGTCGTGACCAGCGAATTCTCGGCCGCTCTATGCTTGGTGCTCGTGCTCGAAGGCCTTTTTTTGTTCGCCGCGCCAGGGATGTGGAAACGCATGGCCGAGCAGATGCAACAAATCGATCACCGTACGCTGCGTATGATTGGCGGTGCGATGATCGTGGCTGGCCTGATTGCGCTGCGCCTGGTCCATTGAGCGGATGGACTGCCGCAACGATTGAAACACGAAGAACACGGAGAGCACGAATCGTGGAATTGCTCCATCCCGTGTTCTTCTCTTCGTGCCCTTTGCGGCTCGACCTCTTTTTTCTTCGGTTGATCTTTTTCGAGTGAGCACGCTATGGGCAAGTCGGTAGTCATTCTCGGCGCACAGTGGGGCGACGAAGGCAAAGGCAAGATCGTCGACCTGCTGACGCAGGACATCGGTGCGGTCGTGCGCTTCCAGGGCGGCCACAACGCCGGCCATACGCTGGTGATCGGCGGCAAGAAGACCGTGCTGCACCTGATCCCTTCCGGCATCCTGCGCGACGACGCGCTGTGCCTGATCGGCAATGGCGTGGTGCTGAGTCCGGCCGCGCTGCGCAAGGAGATCGAGGAGCTCGAAGCCAACGGCATCGAGGTGCGCTCGCGTCTGAAAATCAGCCCGGCGACGCCGCTGATCATGCCGTACCACATCGCGCTTGATCAGGCGCGCGAGAAGGCCGCCGGCGGCAAGGCGATCGGCACGACCGGTCGCGGCATCGGTCCGGCCTACGAGGACAAGGTCGCGCGCCGCGGCATCCGCGTCGCCGACCTGCATTACCCGGAGCAGCTCGCCGAACTCCTGCGCAGCGCGCTCGACTATCACAACTTCGTGCTGACGAAGTATCTCGGCGGCAGCGCGATCGATTTCCAGCAGACACTGGACGAAGCCATCGCGTTCGGCGAATACGTCGAGCCGATGAAGTCCGATGTCGCCGGCATCCTTCACGACCTGCGCAAGCAGGGCAAGCGCGTGCTGTTCGAAGGCGCGCAGGGCGCCTTGCTGGATATCGACCACGGTACCTATCCGTACGTCACCTCGAGCAACACGACCATCGGCGGCGCGCTCGCCGGCACCGGCGTCGGCGCCGATGCGATCGACTACGTGCTCGGCATCGCCAAGGCGTACGCCACGCGCGTCGGCGGCGGCCCGTTCCCGACCGAGCTCGACGACGACGTCGGCGAAGGCATCCGCAAGCGCGGCCAGGAATTCGGCGCGACCACCGGCCGACCGCGCCGTTGCGGCTGGATCGACATCGTCGCGCTGAAGCGCGCGGTCGCGATCAACGGCATCAGCGGTCTGTGCATCACCAAGCTCGACATCCTCGACGGCATGGAAACGCTGAAGATCTGCATCGCCTACGAATATCGCGGCAAGCGCAGCGAATACGCCCCGCTCGACGCCGCCGGTTGGGACGAATGCACGCCGGTGTACCTGGAATTCCCGGGCTGGGAAGAAACCACCCACGGCATCACCGAGTGGGACAAGCTGCCGCCCGCCGCGCGCGCCTATCTGCGTGCACTTGAAGAGCTGGCCGGGTGTCCGCTGGCGATCGTCAGCACCGGACCGGATCGCGATGCGAATATCGTGTTGCGCGATCCGTTTGCATAGAGCGCGTCGGTGCGGCCGCACGCCGCGTGCCGCCGCGTGCTCCGACGTCTGTGGGCGCACCGGTTCGGCGATGAGATGACGCGATGGCGATCCGCCACGCCGGATCGCCATCACTGCGAAGCGTGCGGGCCGGAAGTCGCAGCGTTTGCGACACGCCGGTCACACCATCGGGTGCTTCGCAGCATGGCACTGTGCCGCAGCGCAGCGCTGCAACGCGCCGATGACGCACGCTGCCGTGCCGGCAATCCGACTGATGCATTGACACTTGTGCGAGCGTCGACGCTTCGAGGTACCCCGCCATGACCCGACGATCCGGCAGCGCCGACCTGCCGCTGCATGGCGGCCGCGTTCCCCGCTGGCTGGCGGACCGCATGTTCCGCCTCGGCAGCGTCATCAGTCAGGCGATCGTGCACGAGTACGGTCGCGACGAATTGCTGCGCCGGCTCGCACACCCGTTCTGGTTCCAGTCGTTCGGTGCGGTGATGGGCATGGACTGGCATTCGTCCGGCATCACCACCAGCGTGATCGGTGCGCTGAAGCGAGGACTCGCCCCGCTTGCCGGCGAGCTCGGCGTGCACGTGTGCGGCGGTCGCGGCAGGCACTCGCGCGCGACGCCGGGCGAGCTCGTCGCCATCGGCGAGCGCGTCGGTTTCGACGGCACCGCGCTGGCCGCCGCGAGCCGGCTGGTGGCGAAGGTGGACAGCGCTGCGGTGCAGGACGGCTTCGACCTCTACCTGCACGGCTTCATCGTTACCGACGATGGCCACTGGGTCGCCGTGCAGCAGGGCATGAACGGCGAACGCAGGCAGGCGCGGCGCTACCACTGGTCGTCGGAGAACCTTGCCAGTTTCGTCGATGCACCGCACGCAGCCATCGAGGGCCCCGCGGTCGGCAACATCGTCAACCTCGCGGATCGTCGCGCGGAGAATTCGCGCATGGCGCAGATCAGTCTGCTGCAGGAACTCGGTCCTGACGCGATCGCGCGCGAGTTTGCGAAGCTCGATACCACCGCGCCGGCATCCGGTGGAAATACGCCGCGGCAATCCGACCCGGCAAACACACCGCCGGCTCCGTTCCAGCTCGGCCTGCTGCCGCATTTGATCCTGCCCGATCACCATGAGGTTCGCGCAGGCGATGTGGTGACGCGGCGCCTGCATGGGAATCTTGCCGCAGCCGCCGATCGCGGCCCGCGCGATTTCATCGAACTGCTGCAGGTGCCGGGTGTCGGCGCACGCACGGTACGCGCACTCGCGCTGGTCGCCGAGGTGCTGCACGGTGCGCCATGCCGGTTCACCGATCCGGCGCGTTTCTCCTTCGCGCACGGCGGCAAGGACCGCCATCCGTTTCCGGTGCCGACACGCGTCTACGACCAGACCATTCGCGTGCTCAAGACGGCCGTCGAACAGGCCCGCCTCGGAAGGGAAGAGCAGCTTGCCGCGCTGAAGCGGCTGGACGACCAGGCGCGTCGGCTCGAACGCCATGCAACGGGACCGTCGGTCGAGACGTTGATTGCCGACGAGATGCGTCAATCCCGCGCCCTTGGCGGACGCAGCGTGTTCGGATGGGAAGCAGCGCCGACGAACGATGCTTCCGAACCCTTCAGCCTGAAGCTGGCTGTGGATCAGGATTCGGAACGCGCAGCGCGCTGACGGGGACGCTTCACGAAGTTCTCGATCCTGCCCTGATCACGCCACCATGCGCTTTCGCTGCTGGCCGCATTTCAGCGCCGACGGCTGAACGCGTGCGGGTGCGTTCATCGCAGCATTACGTTGCCGGTGCTACACCGCTCGTGTGCCGTCGAGGCACATCAGCCGAGGAGCACGTCATGCCCGAGAAGAAGACCAGAGTCGCCGCAGCGCGCGACAAGCGCCAAGGCAAGTCCGGCAGTACCCAGGCCGGCGAATACGTGCACGAGGAAATCGAGCACATGCGCAAAGGCAAACACGGCGCGAAATCGGCCAAGCAGGCGATCGCGATCGGGCTTTCCAAGGCGCGTCGCGCCGGCGTGAAGGTGAAAACCTCGAAGACGGCTTCGGCGGCAACCAAGAAGAAAGCGAAGCAGGACAGCGCCAAGGCCGCATCGCGAAAGAAGCCGTCGGCCACGCGCTCACGCGCCGTCAAGAAGGCCTTGAACAAGGAAGGCGGCCGCGGCGCGGTCAGCAAGCGGGCGTTGTCGAAGCAGACCACGAGCGCCGCGAAGAAGCGTTCGGCCGGCAGTCGATCCAGCGCGGCGAAGAAAGCGGCGCGAACGAAGGGCAAAGCCGCGCGTTCGACGGCTGCGAAGAAAGCGGCGCGCAAGCGCGCGAGGGCCTGATCCGCACAGGTGCTCAGGAACGCAGCCTGGCGCGTGATGGCTTGCGCAGCGCGACGTTCGGTTCGCGTCCGCTTGCCATGCGCCTGGTCGGCCGACGCGGCAAACGCGACGACGGCGCCAATCGAAGCAAGCGCTTCGATTGGCGGGCATTCCATCCTTCCAACTCAGCTCACATTCGGCTCGCTGAACGCCTCGATCTCCCCCGCAAACTCCGCGATCGGCACGCAGCTGCAGAACACGTTCTTGTCGCCGTAGATGTTGTCGACGCGCGCGACCGGCGACCAGTACTTCTGCAGCTTCAGGCTCGCCAGCGGGAACGCGGCGAGTTCGCGCGGGTAGGCATGCGTCCACTCGCTGGCGGCGACTTGCGTGGCGGTGTGCGGGGCGTGCTTGAGCGGGTTGTCGTCGCGGTCGAGGCGGCCGTCTTCGATCGCGCGGATCTCGTCGCGGATCTGGATCATCGCGTCGATGAAGCGGTCGAGCTCGTGCTGCGATTCGCTCTCGGTCGGTTCCACCATCAGCGTGCCGGCAACCGGGAAGCTCAAGGTAGGCGCGTGGAAGCCGAAGTCGATCAGCCGCTTGGCGACATCCTCGGCGCTGATGCCGGTGCTGTCTTTCAGCGGACGCAGATCGAGGATGCATTCGTGCGCGACCAGGCCGTTGCGGCCGGTGTAGAGCGTCTCGTAATGAGGGCTAAGGCGCTTGGCAATGTAGTTCGCGTTGAGCAGCGCAACCTGCGTCGCCTTGCGCAGGCCTTCGGTGCCCATCAGCGTGATGTACATCCAGCTGATCGGCAGGATGCTCGCGGAGCCGTAGCTGGCCGCCGACACCATGCCGACTTCGTGCGCATTCGCTTCCCGGGCGCGACCTTCGGCCAGCGGCACCGCCAACGTCTTCGGAAGGAACGGAGCCAGATGCGACTTCACCGCACAGGGGCCGACGCCCGGCCCGCCACCGCCATGCGGAATGCAGAACGTCTTGTGCAGATTGAGGTGGGAAACATCCGATCCCCACTGGCCCGGCTTCGCCACGCCGACCAGCGCATTCATGTTGGCGCCGTCCGTGTAGACCTGGCCGCCATGCGCATGCACGATCTCGCAGATCTCGACGATGTCTTCCTCGAACACGCCGTGCGTGGACGGGTAGGTGATCATCAATGCGGCGAGGCGATCGGAATATTTCTCGACCTTGGCGCGCATGTCGTCGACGTCGACGTTGCCGTTCGCATCGCACTTGGTCACGACCACGGTCATGCCGCACATCTGCGCGGAAGCCGGGTTGGTGCCGTGCGCGGATTCAGGGATCAGGCAGATGTCGCGATGGCCTTCGCCGCGCGAGCGATGCCAGGCGCGGATCGCGAGCAGGCCGGCGTATTCGCCCTGCGCGCCGGAGTTCGGCTGCAGGCTGACCGCGTCGTAGCCGGTGCACTCGACCAGCATCGCTTCGAGTTCGCCGATCAGCTGGCGATAGCCGTGCGTCTGGCCATGCGGCGCGAGCGGGTGGACGTTGCCGAATTCGGGCCAGGTGACCGGGATCATCTCGGCGGTCGCGTTGAGCTTCATCGTGCACGAACCGAGCGGGATCATCGTGCGATCCATCGCCAGGTCCTTGTCGGCGAGTGCGCGCATGTAGCGCAGCAGCTCGTGCTCGCTGTGGTGCGTGTTGAACACCGGGTGCTGAAGGAACGCGCTTTTGCGCACGAGGCCGGGCGGCAACGCGTCGCCGGTCTGCGCATCGAGCGCATCGATATCCGCAACGCGCGCACCGAACAGGTTGGCGATCGCGGCGACGTCGGCGCGCGTGGTCGTTTCGTCGAGGCTGATGCCGACGCTGCCGGCGTCGATCTTGCGCAGGTTCAGGCGCGAACGGCTGGCGTAGCCATGGATCTCGGCGGCGTCGACGCCGCGGATGTGCAAGGTGTCGAAGAAACCCGCGGCGACGTTCACGCCGTTCGCGCGCAGTGCCGCGGCGAGGATCGAAGCGAGCCGATGCGTACGGCGCGCGATGCGCGTGAGGCCGTCCGGGCCGTGATACACCGCGTACATGCTGGCCATCACCGCGAGCAGCACCTGCGCAGTACAGATGTTGCTGGTCGCCTTCTCGCGGCGGATATGCTGTTCGCGCGTCTGCAAGGTCAGTCGATACGCGGGCTTGCCTTCGGCATCGATCGAGACGCCGATCAGGCGGCCCGGCATCGAGCGCTTGTACGCATCGCGGCAGGCCATGAAGCCGGCATGCGGACCGCCGAAACCGAACGGCACGCCGAAACGCTGGCTGTTGCCGACGACGATGTCGGCGCCCCATTCGCCGGGTGCGGCGATCAGGGTCAGCGCGAGCAGGTCGGTTGCGACGGCGACGAGGCCACCGCGCGCATGTGTCGCATCGGCGATCGCGCGGTAGTCGCGCACGGCGCCGAAGGTGTCCGGGTATTGCAGCAGCACGCCGTAGCTGTCGACGCTCGCGGCATCGGCGTCGTCGCCGACATGCAGCTCGATGCCGAGGCCATCGGCGCGCGTGCGCAGTACTTCCAGCGTCTGCGGATGCAGACCATTGGAGACGAAGAACACGTTCGACTTCGACTTCGCCGAGCGCTTGGCCAAGGTCATCGCCTCGGCGGCCGCGGTCGCTTCGTCGAGCAGCGACGCGTTCGCGATCTCCATGCCGGTGAGGTCGGCGACCATCGTCTGGAAATTGATCAAGGCCTCCATGCGGCCTTGCGAGATCTCCGCCTGGTACGGCGTGTAGGCGGTGTACCAGGCCGGGTTCTCGAGGATGTTGCGCAGGATGACGTTCGGCGTGTGCGTGCCGTAGTAGCCCTGGCCGATGAAGCTCTTGAACACGTCGTTCTTGTCGGCGATCACACGGATCTTGGCGAGCGCCTCGACTTCGCTGATCGCGGCCGGCAGCGCCAGCGGCGCCGGCGACTTGATGCGCGCGGGCACGATCGCGTCGGTCATCGCATCGAGCGAGGCGTGCCCGACCACGCGCAGCATGTGCGCGATCTCGGCGTCGTTCGGACCGATGTGGCGCTCGACGAAGGAAGAGTGATGCTCGAGGTCGCGCAACGACGGCGATGCAGGCGTGCGTGTCTGGGAAGCTGAAGTCATGGCAGAGGCGTCCGGAAAGGCTCGAGCCCGGCAGGCTCGAGCGAGCAGCACGCGCGAAGCCGCACGTGGGGCGCCCCTCTGTCCTTTTGCCTGAGAGTTTGGACGTGCGCGCCATGTTGCGCACCTCGTGCCCCTTCGGCGCCGGTGATGCCGATCACGGCAGCCGGTCTCTCCAGAGTGTGTACACGCGGCGGTCAGGGGCCTGAGCGATTACGGGCGTTGCGCCTTCGGCAGCGGGTCTCCCCGCTTCTCCCACCACATGCATCAAGTTCGGGATTATAGCGTGGAGGAGACCGCTGGCGGCTCGTTGCGGTGGCCGCCAAACCACGTTGGCACGCCAGGACATGCAAATGGATTGCCGTTCCGCGGGAATGACGGCAGGGGGGCACGCTGCGTCGCGTTGCGAGGCAGTGATCGGATTAAAGCCTCGCTTCGATGACACGAAACCCGTCAGAATGCCTACTGCCGTCATTCCCGCGGAACGGGAATCCAATTTGCCCGGCGGGGGGAATTTCCGTGGTCGCGGAAGATAGGGCGGCTCGCACGCGGCATGGCGGCGAAGCGCTGTCGCTCCTTAGGAGCCCCACACGATACGAGCGACTTGAAGGGGCATGCCCAGCCCCATAAAAAAAACCCGCCGAAGCGGGTTTTTCCAAAAATCAAATGGTGCCCAGGAGAGGACTCGAACCTCCACGGGTCGCCCCGCTAGCACCTGAAGCTAGTGCGTCTACCAATTCCGCCACCTGGGCACACCCGCTGGCATGGCCAACCGGGGGCGCGAAAGATACTGGCCCCCACCGGAGCTGTCAACGAGTCGTGCTTGCCATCGTGCTTGCAAACCCGCCTCCGCTCGGCGACCCTGCCGGCCACTTAGAAGGAATTCCTTTGAAAAGAAGAAAGACCACCAGCTCGCGCGCAGGCGCCGAGCGCAACGCCCGCGGGCCCGGCAAACGTGCCGGCCTGCCGAAATTCATGCCGGAACGGCTGCCGCCGCTGCCGGGCAAGAAAGGCGCGAAACCGCCGCCGATCAAAGATCCCTATGCCGAACGCGAGGCCGGCCGCTACGAGCGCCCGATCGCGAGCCGCGAGGCGATCACCGCCCTGCTCGTCGAGCATGGCGAACTGATGACCGTCGAGGCGATCGCGCATACGCTGCGCCTGACCGCGCCGCCGGATTTCGAAGCGCTGACGCGGCGCCTGGCCGCGATGCTGCGTGATGGCCAGCTGATCCAAAACCGCCGCGGCGGCTATGGCGTAGCCAGCAAGCTCGATCTGATCCGCGGCGGCGTCATCGCCAATGCCGAAGGTTACGGCTTCCTGCGCCCGGAAGAGGGCGGCGAGGACCTGTACTTGTCGCCGGCCGAAATGCGCAAGGTGCTGCATGGTGACCGCGTGCTCGCCAGCGTCGTCGGCGTCGACCGCCGTGGACGTCGTCAGGGCGCGATCGTGGAGGTGCTGGAACGGCGCTCGCCGCGCCTGGTCGGCCGCGTCGTGCAGGAGAACGGACTGGTCCTGGTCACGCCGGACGATCGCCGCCTGCACCAGGACGTGCTGATCAAACCCGGCATGGACCAGGGCGCGCGTTCGGGCCAGATCGTCGTCGTCGAGATCACCGAGCAGCCGACCGCGCAGCGCGGGCCGATGGGCAAGGTGCTGGCCGTGCTCGGCGAGCGGCTGACGCCGTCGTTGGTCGTCGAGATGGCGATCGCCAGCCACGACCTGCCGAACGAGTGGCCGGCAACGGCCTTGCGCGATGCGGCCGAAGTCGAGCCGACCGTACAGCCGGCCGAGATCAAGGGCCGCGTCGATCTGCGCGCAACCCCGCTGGTCACGATCGACGGCGAAGATGCGAAGGACTTCGACGATGCGGTCTATGCCGAGCCGAGCGAAAATGGTTTTCGCCTGCTCGTCGCGATCGCCGACGTGTCGCATTACGTGCAGCCCGGCAGCGCGCTCGACGAGGAAGCCTACAATCGTGCGACGTCGGTGTATTTCCCCGGCTTCGTCGTGCCGATGCTGCCGGAGACCTTGTCGAACGGCATCTGCTCGCTGAATCCGCGCGTGGAGCGCTTGTGCATGGTCTGCGACATGCAGGTCGATCACGACGGCGAGGTGACGCGCTCGAAATTCTATCCGGCGGTGATGCGCTCGCATGCGCGCCTGACCTACACGCGCGTGTGGCAGGCACTCGGCGAGAAGGATGCGGACGCGCGGCGCGAATACGCCGACGTGATGCCGCAATTGAAACATTTGCACCAACTGTACAAATTGCTGGCAAAGGCGCGCCAGAAGCGTGGTGCGATCGACTTCGAGAGCCGTGAGGTCGACTTCCGCCTGGCACCGTCCGGCGAAGTGGTCCAGCTCGGCGCGTACGAGCGCAACGATGCGCACAAGCTGATCGAGGAATGCATGATCGCGGCGAACGTGGAGGCCGCGAAGTACCTGCAGAAGCGTCGCATCCCGACACCGTACCGCGTGCACGCGCCGCCGCCGGCGTCGAAGTACGAGGACCTGCTCGAATTCCTGCGCGAGTTCAAGCTGAGCCTGCCGCCGCACGACCAGGTGACGCCGGGCGACTTTTCAGCCTTGTTGAAGAAGGTGCGCAAGCGTGCGGATGCCAGCCTGATCGAATCGGTGCTGCTGCGCTCGCAGAGCTTGGCGGTGTATCAGCCGAACGATCCCGGCCATTTCGGGCTCGGGCTGGAGTCGTATACGCATTTCACCTCGCCGATCCGGCGCTATCCGGATCTGCTCGTGCATCGCGCGATCCGTCACGCACTCGCCGGCGGCAAGCCGGCCGACTATCGCTACAGCGCGGCCACGATGGCGAGCCTGTGCGTGCACTGCTCGCACAACGAGCGCCGCGCCGACGAGGCCGAGCGCGACGTCGACGAACGCTACAAATGCGCATGGATGGAAAAGCACGTCGGCAGCGAATTCGACGGCATCGTCGCCGGCGTGACTTCGTTCGGACTGTTCGTGGAGCTCACCGAATCGAAGATCAGCGGCCTCGTGCACATCACGCAGCTGCCGAACGACTACTACCATTTCGATGCGACACGACGCCTGCTGACCGGCGAGCGCCGCGGCCTGAAGTTCCGCCTCGGCGATCCGGTGCGCGTGCAGGTGCTGCGCGCGAGCCTGGAAGATCGCAAGATCGACTTCAAGCTGGTGCCGTCGGTGCACGAAGGGCGCAAGGCGTAGTAGCCGATTGCCGACCTGAGCGGGTCCGCTTCGCTTCGACATCCGGCCGGGGTCATTCCCGCGCGCACGACACCCCAACTCCGCGCCGGTGGGCGCGGAAACGAATCTGAGACAGGTAATTCCATGAGCAGCGATCTGTTGATCGGCATCCACGCCGTCGAAGCCGCCCTTAACCACGACGTCGCCAACCTCGTCGAGCTGTACATCGAAATCGGCAGCCAGAACCCGCGTGTGAAGGAGCTCGGCGAACGCGCGCGCGATCTCGGCGTGAAGCCGCATGCGCGCGATCGTGCCGCGCTCGACCGCATGACCGGTGGCGCACGTCACCAAGGTGTCGTCGCGCGCTACAACGCGCCGGCGCCGCTGCCCGAATCCACGCTGGTCGAGCTCGCCGGGAAAACCGGCGCCGACGCGCTGTTCCTGGTGCTCGATGGCGTGACCGATCCGCACAACTTCGGAGCATGTCTGCGCAGCGCGGAAGCCGCTGGCGTGACCGCGGTGCTGGTGCCGAAGGATCGCGCCGTCGGCGTCACGCCGACCGTGCGGCGCGCGTCGGCGGGAGCCGCCGACCGCGTGCCGATCGTTGCGGCGACCAATCTGGTGCGTGCCTTGAAGCAGTTGAAGGACGCCGGCGTGTGGCTGGTCGGCCTGGTCGGAGAAAAAGAGGCGCAGTCGATCTATTCAGTCGATCTGAAAGGCCCGATCGCCCTGGTGCTCGGCAGCGAAGGCGAGGGCATGCGCCGGCTGACGCGCGAGACCTGCGATTTCCTCGCGCAGATTCCGATGCGCGGCGACGTCGAGAGCCTCAACGTGTCGGTGGCGACCGGGATCGTGCTGTTCGAGACGCTGCGTCAGCGTTGAACCGCGGCGTCGCGCGCAGTTTCCGCCGGCGGGCCTGCCGCCTCCGCGGGCGCGCTCCGGACCGGCAGCACGTGGAAGTCGCTGCCGCCGACCAGGCGGTCGCGCCAGCGCAGGATGGGTTTTTCGAAATAGATGTAGTTGGCCCGTGCCCACAGCAGGGACACCGGCACGTAGACCAGGTACTTGCACGTGGTCAGCGCGAAGCCGTAGTGGCCCGGTACGACGAGGTCCATCAGCCGGATCACGACCAGATGGGTGACGTACCAGGAGTACGACCACACGGCGAGGCGATCGGTCGCGATGTAGTACCAGCGCGGCACGCGTGAACTGTCGAGGCCGGCGAACCACGGCACGATCAGCGCGAAGCCTGCGCCGTTCAACGTGAACGGAACGATCTTCGCGATGAGGCTGCTGTTCTCGTCGTTGCCGAGGAACGCCGCCGCCGCGATCGTGAGCAGTACGCCGCCGAGGATCGCGAGCTGCCGGCTACGCTCGCGCGACGGCCGCACGTGGCGCACCCACTGCACCGCGAACAAGCCCCAGGCGATCGCGTCGCCGCGCGCGGCGACGGTCTTCTTGACGCCGTCTTCCCAACTATCGGCATGCGTGAGCGCCCATCCCCAGCGTGCTGCGATGCCGCCGACGATGATCACCGCCCACACGATGAGGGTTCGCCTGGGCCGCTTGGGGTCGAGCGCGAAGAGCAGGAACACCAGCGGAGCGACCAGATAGAACACTTCCTCGAGCGCAAGGCTCCACGATTCCGGAAAGAACGGCGATTGCGGCCAGGCGAGGTTCTGCGCGAAAACGAGGAACTTCGGCCACTCCGGCACTGCCCCGTAGGCATAGCGCCAAAGCACCACGTTGATCACGAGGAAGAGGTAGTAATTGGGCAGCGTGCGAATCCAGCGCCGCACCCAAAAGCGCCGGATCCAGCCCTTTCCGGTTTCGATGCCGTCGAGCAGGATCCCGCCAATCAGAAATCCGCTGAGCACGAAGAACATGTCCATGCCCGTGCTGCCGATGTACCAGAGCGGCGTCTGATGCGACCACAAGTGGTAGTACAGCAGTGCGCCGTGGGCCATCACCACGATCATGATGCAGCCGTGCGAACGCAGCACGTCGAGGCCGAAGTTTCGCCTTGCGCTCATGACTTGCCGACGGTGCTCGAACGCCGCCGTGCCGCGGAGACCCAACTTCGGAACGGCGCGAGACTCGCGCGCACGAAGCCGTTCAGGTTTTCTCTGTCGGCCAGGCCAGTACCGGGAAATTCGTCACGCCGCGGCGCGCAGTACGTACCGAACAGGATGTCGAACACCGGAAAAAACGCGGCGAAATTGCGGTCGAAATGCTCGGGCCGGTCGGAGTGGTGGATGCGGTGCACCTGCGGGCCGCAGACCACCGGCGACAGCGGACCGAGCTGCAGGCGGACGTTCAAATGGATGAAGTATCCCCACAGCAGCAGGGTCGTCCACAGCCAGCCGATGGTGACGGCCTTCTGGTTGAACAACAGGCCGATCGGCAGCAGCACGACGAAGACGCGGATCGGCTCCTCCAGCCAGTGATGGCGGTTGCCGGTGGTCACGTTCAGCGAAAAATCGGAGTGATGCAGCTTGTGTTGCGCCCACAGCAGCGGAAACGTGTGCTGCGCGCGGTGCAGCCAGTAGTAGAAAAAGTCGTAGATGAAGAGAAAAACCATCGCCTGCAGCAACTGCCCGAGAAAATGATCGGGGAATGCGATCGGAATGGCGAGTCCGAAATGATCGATCCAGGGCTTGGTCAGCGCCTGCAGCGGCGGCACAGCCAGATTGGTGATGATCAGGAACAGCGCGGTATAGACGATGTTGAAGGCCATGTCGCGCAGCGGCTGCGCGGCCTGCGCCGGCCACAGGCTCTCCAGCGACAATCCGACGCAGTAGATCACGCAGATGAACTGAAACTCCGACCAGGAGAGTGCGAAGGCGGCGTGCAGGGAGTCCATCGATAGGCGGCAGAATTCGGGCAACACGGAGTTTAGCGCACGCCTGCGCCGCGCCGGCTTGTTAAGGCCGCGCGGGCGGGCATACACTCGCTCCAGTCTGCAACCCGTAGGAGTCCCCGATGGCAGACCTGACCCGGCGTCAATTCCTGAAAGTCACCGGCACCACGCTGGTGGGATCGAGCCTCGCGCTGATGGGCTTCTCGCCTACGCCGGCGCTGGCCGAAGTGCGCGAATTCAAGCTCAGCCGCGCCACCGAAACCCGCAATACGTGTCCTTACTGCTCGGTTGCCTGCGGCATCCTGATGTACGGGCTCGGCGACGGCGCGAAGAATGCGCAGGCGAGCATCTTCCATATCGAAGGCGATCCGGATCATCCGGTCAATCGCGGCACATTGTGTCCCAAGGGTGCCGGGCTGATCGACTTCATCCACAGCGAAAGCCGCCTCAAATATCCGCAATACCGCGCGCCGGGTTCGGATACCTGGCAGCGCATTTCCTGGGACGATGCACTCGATCGCATCGCCAGGCTGCTCAAGCAGGATCGCGACGCGAACTTCGTCGCCAAGACCGCCGACGGCATGACCGTGAATCGTTGGCTGACCACCGGCATGCTGGCCGCCTCGGCTGCGAGCAACGAGGTCGGCTACCTGACGCACAAGGTGGCACGTTCCTGGGGCATGCTGGCGTTCGACAACCAAGCACGTGTCTGACACGGCCCGACGGTGGCAGGTCTTGCCCCGACGTTTGGCCGAGGTGCGATGACGAATCACTGGGTCGACATCAAGAATGCCGACCTGATCCTGATCATGGGTGGCAATGCCGCCGAAGCGCACCCGTGCGGATTCAAATGGGTCACCGAGGCGAAAGCACATAACCAGGCCAAGCTGATCGTCGTCGATCCGCGTTTCACGCGCTCGGCCTCGGTCGCGGACGTCTACGCGCCGATCCGGCCGGGTACCGACATCGTCTTCCTCGGCGGCCTGATCAGCTGGCTGATCGCCAACGACAGGATCCAGCGCGAGTACGTCGTCAACTACACCGATCTTTCCTTCATCGTGAAGGACGGATTCACTTTCACCGACGGCATCTACTCCGGCTACAACGCGGAAAAGCGCACGTACGACAAGTCCAGCTGGGACTACGAGCGCGGCGACGATGGCTTCGTCAAGACCGACCCGAGCCTGACCGACCCGCGCTGCGTCTACAGCCTGCTGAAGGAGCACTACGCACGCTACACGCCGGAAATGGTCGAGAGCGTCTGCGGCACGCCGAAAGACAAGGTCATGCAGATCTGGGACATGATCGCTTCCACCGCGACGCCGACGCGCGCGATGACGATCATGTACGCGCTCGGCTGGACGCAGCACTCGATCGGCTCGCAGATGATCCGCACCGGCGCGATGGTGCAGCTGCTGCTCGGCAATATCGGTATTTCCGGCGGCGGCATGAACGCGCTGCGCGGGCATTCCAACATCCAGGGCCTGACCGATCTCGGCCTGCTCTCGAACCAGCTGCCGGGCTACATCGGCTTGCCGCTGCAGAGCGAGCAGAAGTACGACGACTTCATCGCCGCGCGAGCGCTCAAGCCGTTGCGCCCGAACCAGCTCAGCTATTGGCAGAACATGCCGAAGTTCCACGTCAGTTTCATGAAGACCTGGTGGGGCGATGCGGCCACGGCGGAGAACGATTGGGCTTACGACTATCTGCCCAAGGTCGACAAGCTCTACGACATGCTGCAAGTCTACGAGCTGATGTACGACGGCAAGATCAACGGCTACGTCGCTCAAGGCTTCAACCCGCTCGCGGCGGCACCGAACAAGGCGAAGTTGAATGCCGCGTTCGCCAGGCTGAAGTTTTTCGTCATCATGGATCCGCTGGCGACCGAGACTTCGGAGTTCTGGAAGAACTACGGCGAACACAACGACGTCGACCCGGCGGCGATCCAGACCGAAGTGTTCCGCCTGCCGACGACGTGTTTCGCCGAAGAGAACGGTTCGCTGACCAATTCCTCGCGCTGGCTGCAATGGCATTGGAAGGGCGCCAATCCACCCGGCGAGGCGCGCAGCGATCTGGAGATCATGGCCGGGCTGCATACGCGCATGCGCGCGATGTATGCGAAGGACGGCGGCGCGTTCCCGGATCCGATCGTCAACCTGACCTGGAAGTATGCGCAGGCGGAAAGCCCCGATCCGGAAGAGCTCGCGCGCGAATACACCGGCAGTGCGCTGAAGGATCTCGCCGATCCGAAGGATCCGAACAAGATCACGCGCAAGGCCGGCGAGCAGCTGGCCGGCTTCGCCGAACTGCGCGACGACGGCAGCACGCAGAGCGGCTGCTGGATCTTCTGCGGCGCCTGGGGGCCGGCCGGCAACCTGATGGCACGGCGCGACAATTCCGATCCCACCGGCATCGGCCAGACCCTGAACTGGGCGTGGTCGTGGCCGGCCAACCGGCGCGTGCTGTACAACCGCGCGTCGTGCGATCCGTCCGGCAAGCCGTTCGATCCGCAGCGCAAGCTGGTCGGCTGGAACGGCACCGCCTGGACCGGCGCCGACGTGGCGGACTTCAAGGCCGACGAGAATCCGGCCGGCGGCATGGGCCCGTTCATCATGAATCCCGAAGGCGTCGCGCGCTTCTTCGCCCGCGCCGGCATGAACGAAGGACCGTTTCCCGAGCACTACGAGCCGTTCGAAAATCCGCTCGGCTACAACCCGCTCAACCGCAACCAGCCGCAGGCAACCAGCAATCCGGCTGCACGCGTATTCCCGCGCGACCGCGAGGCGTTCGGCAAGGCCGCCGAGTTTCCGCACGTCGCCACGACCTATCGCCTGACCGAACATTTCCACTATTGGACCAAGCACGTCCGCCTGAACGCGATCGTGCAGCCGCAGCAGTTCGTCGAGATCGGCGCGGCGCTGGCCGACGAACTCGGCATCGGCAACGGCAGCCAGGTCAAGGTCAGCTCGAACCGCGGATTCATCAAGGCGGTTGCGATGGTGACCAAGCGCATCCGACCGCTGACGATCGAGGGCAAGACCGTGCACACGGTCGGCGTGCCGATCCACTGGGGATTCATGGGTATCGCCAAGCCCGGCTTCATCGCCAACACGCTGACGCCTTCGGTCGGCGACGGCAATTCGCAGACGCCGGAATTCAAGGCGTTCCTGGTCAAGGTCGAGAAGGTTTAGGAGACGCGCATGGCATTGCAATCGCTCGACGTCCTGCGCCGCTCCGCGACCACGCTGCCGGAGCCGCAAGCTCGCGGCGCACACAGCGGCCAGGTCGCCAAGCTGATCGATGTGAGCAAATGCATCGGCTGCAAGGCGTGCCAGGTCGCCTGCATGGAATGGAACGACCTGCGCGACGAGATCGGCACCTGCACCGGCCAGTACGACAATCCGCACGACCTCAGCGAACATTCGTGGACGCTGATGCGCTTCACCGAACACGAGACGCCGAAGGGCGATCTGGAATGGCTGATCCGCAAGGACGGCTGCATGCACTGCGCCGATCCGGGGTGCCTGAAGGCGTGCCCGTCACCGGGGGCGATCGTGCAGTACGCCAACGGCATCGTCGATTTCCACGAAGAGAACTGCATCGGCTGCGGCTATTGCGTGACGGGCTGTCCATTCAACATCCCGCGCATCTCCAAAGAGGACAAGAAGGCCTACAAATGCACCTTGTGCTCCGATCGCGTGGCAGTCGGACTCGAGCCTGCCTGCGTGAAGACCTGTCCGACCGGCGCGATCGTGTTCGGCGCCAAGGAAGACATGAAGCAGCACGCGGCCGAACGCATCGAGGATCTGAAATCGCGCGGCTTCGACCAGGCCGGTCTGTACGACCCGGCCGGCGTCGGCGGCACGCATGTGATGTACGTGCTGCATCACGCGGACCAGCCGATGCTCTACGCCGGCTTGCCGGAAAATCCGAAGATCAGCGCGCTGGTCGGAGTGTGGAAGGGCGTCAGCAAACCGCTGGCGCTTTTCGCGATCGTCGCGACTGCCTTCGTCGGTTTCCTGCATTACATCGGCATCGGACCGAACGAGACCGACGAGCACGACGAAGAGGCTGCGCGACGCGAGCTGGAGAAGACCCCATGAGCGAGCCGAAACCCAACGAGATCGTCCGCTACACGCCGGGCACGCGGATCAACCACTGGATCGTCGCGATCAGCTTCGTGCTGCTCGCGCTGTCGGGCCTGGCCCTGTTCCATCCGGCATTGTTCTGGCTGACCAACCTGTTCGGCGGCGGACCGTGGACGCGCATCCTGCATCCGTTCATCGGCATCGTCATGGTGTGTGCGTTCACGCTGCTCGCGGTGCATTTCTGGAGCGACAACCTGATGCGTCCGCGCGACTGGGCGTGGCTGAAGCAGATAAAGGACGTGGTCGAAAACCACGAGGAGCGTCTTCCCGAGGTCGGTCGCTACAACGCCGGCCAGAAGCTGTTGTACTTCACGATCATCGCCTGCCTGCTGGCGCTGCTGGTGTCGGGCATCGTGATGTGGCGTGCGTATTTCTCGTGGTATTTCCCGGTCGAAGTGATCCGTTTCGCCTCGCTGCTGCATGCGATCGCGGCGTTCGTGCTGATCTGCGCGATCATCGTGCACATCTATGCCGGCATCTGGGTCAAGGGTTCGATCCGCGCGATGACGCGCGGCACCGTTTCCTACGGCTGGGCCTGGAAGCATCATCGCCTGTGGTTCCGCGAAGTGCGCAAGGATGTGCGGCCGAAGTAAGGTCGATCCTGACGTGCGTCGGCAACAGGCGACGTGCGCACACAATGGCGCTGGACGCGCAAGCCCGCTCCGGCGAGGATAGCGCGAGTTTCCTACGGCGCGGTCGTGCATGGCGCAACGCATCCTCGAACCCGGTCAGATTGAAATCCTCGCGCAGCGTTCGATCCCGCGCCTGCGCCTGCCGGATCGCACGCGCATTTTCGCGCGTCGTGGCGAACGCTTGCGCGAACTCGCCGACGGCAACGCCTTGGACGGCTATCTGCGTCTGCTGGCTCTGCTGTCGGACGCGCAGCAGGCGGCGTTGGCCGGCTTCGATACGCGGTTGCCGAGCGCCGCGCAGATCGAACAGGCGCGCGACTACAAGATGCCGCCGATCCTCGCGACCGGTTGGCCACGCGATCCGAAGTGGCAGGGTGTGCTGCGCGAGCTGGTCGCTGCGGTGGCGGCGGCGCCCGGTGTTCCCGCCGCTGTCGAAATCTTGGCGCTGCGTCTGCGCGAAGCGCCAGCGACGTGGCTGGAGGCGCAGGCCGATGCCTTGCTCGCCGTGCAGCCGCAAGAAATCGACATCGCGGCCGCGCCTTTCCTGATGGCGGCGTTGCAGGTGCATTGGGTTGCGCTGACCGCAGCGTTCGTCGCCGACCGCGTGCAGGCACTCGATGTGCCCGGCATATGTCCGCTATGCGGCACGTTGCCGGTCGCGAGCGTGGTCGCCGCGCAGTCGCCGTATACCGGCTACCGCTATCTGCATTGCGGCCTGTGTGCGGGCGAGTGGCATGGCGTGCGCGTGCAATGCACGAATTGCGGCGCGAACGGCAAGGACATCGGCTATCACTCGCTGGGCCCCGTGGATGCAGGGCACGATGCAGCCGACTCGTCGGCTGCGGCGGTACGCGCAGAGTCGTGCGATGTCTGCCACAGCTATCGCAAGATCCTTTATCAGGAGAAAGACCCGAAGGTGGAGCCGCTGGCCGACGATCTCGCCACGCTCTCGCTCGATCTGCTGCTCGGCGAGAGCGGTTACCACCGTGCCAGCGGCCATCCATTGCTCTGGCAGGCCGTGGAATACTGATCGATGGCTGCGACGCCTGCGCATCCGGAGTTGGCCGTCGCCGCGGATATCCCCGCGCTCGACCGGCTGCTCCATCACGCGGCGTTCGCCGAGGCGCTCGCGCAGCATGGCCACAGCGAACTGGTCGCGATGCTGCGCGCGCAACTGGATCGTCTGCGCGCGCAGGTGGTTGCCGGCGCTGTCGAGCGTGCTGCGCTGATGCCTGAGCCTATCGCGCATGCCGTCGCCGGTGAACTCGAAGCAAGACACCGCCCACGCCTGCGCGCGGTGTTCAACCTGACCGGCACCGTGCTGCATACCAACCTCGGCCGCGCGGTGCTGCCGGAGGCCGCGGTCCTGGCCGTGGTGCAGGCGATGACGATGCCGGTCAATCTGGAGTTCGACCTCGAGACCGGCGTGCGCGGCGATCGCGACGACCTGGTCGAAGGTTTGATCTGCGAACTCACCGGCGCCGAGGCAGCCACCGTCGTCAACAACAACGCGGCAGCGGTGCTGCTGATGCTCGGCACGCTGGCGAATCGCCGCGAAGTGATCGTCTCGCGCGGCGAACTGGTCGAGATCGGCGGTGCGTTCCGCATCCCGGACGTGATGCGTGGCGCCGGCGCCAGGCTGGTCGAAGTCGGCACGACGAATCGGACGCATGCATCCGACTACGTCGAAGCGATCGGCGCGCGTACCGCGTTGCTGATGAAGGTGCACACGAGCAACTATGCGATCAGCGGCTTCACCGCCAGCGTCGATGTCGCCGCGCTCGCCGCCATCGGTCGCGCGCGCGGCGTTCCGGTCGTCGTCGATCTCGGCAGCGGCAGCCTCGTCGAGCTTGCTCGATGGAGCCTGCCGGACGAGCCGACCGTGCGGCAGACGCTGGCCGCCGGCGCCGACCTCGTCGCCTTCAGCGCGGACAAGCTGCTCGGCGGTCCGCAGGCCGGCATCGTCGCGGGCCGCGCGGAACTGGTGCGCAGGTTGAAGAAGAACCCGTTGAAACGTGCTTTGCGCGTCGGCAAGCTGACGTTAGCTGCGCTGGAGCCGGTGCTCGCTCTGTATCGCGCGCCCGAACATCTGGCCGAACGCCTCGCCAGCCTGCGCCTGCTGACGCGCAACGCAGCGGCAATCGAGGCGCAGGCGCGGCGCTTGCTGACCGCGCTGCAATCGGCGCTCGGGGACGACTACGAAGCGAGTGTCGCCGCGATGGCGAGCCAGGTCGGCAGTGGCGCCTTGCCGATCGGACGCTTGCCGAGCCACGGGTTCGCGATCCGGCGCAGCAAGGGCCGCGGCAGTCTCGACCGGCTCGAAACAGCATTGCGCGGACTGCCGCGCCCGGTCATCGGGCGCATCGCCGAGAAGACGCTGTGGCTCGATCTGCGCTGCCTCGAAGAAGTGGAGGAAGCGGCGTTTGCCGCACAGTTGCCTTTGCTGCATCCATGATCGTCGGCACGGCAGGACACATCGACCACGGCAAGACGAGTCTGGTGCGCGCACTCACCGGCGTCGACACCGATCGCCTGAAGGAGGAAAAGTCGCGCGGCATCTCGATCGAACTCGGTTACGCCTACGTGCCCCTCGGCAGCGGTCCGCCGGAGACCGCACAGATGCTCGGCTTCATCGACGTACCGGGGCACGAGCGCCTGGTGCACACGATGGTCGCCGGTGCCGGTGGTATCGATTTCGCGCTGCTGGTGATCGCCGCCGACGATGGCGTGATGCCGCAGACGCGCGAGCACCTGGCGATCCTCGGCCTGCTCGGCATCGCGCGAGGCGCGGTGGCGCTGAGCAAGGCCGATCGCGTCGACAGCGCGCGCATCGAGTGCGTGCGTACGCAGATTGCCGCGTTGCTTGCTCCGACGCCGCTGCACGGGTCGCCGATCTTTCCGCTCGACGCGACCGTACCGGGCGATCCCGGCGTCGCCGCATTGCGCGACTATCTCGAAGCGAGTGCACGGCGGCTGCCGCGGCGTCGCGACGACGGCCTGTTCCGGCTCGCCGTCGACCGCGTTTTCAGCCTGAGCGGACACGGCACGGTCGTTACCGGTACCGTGCATGCCGGCATATTGCGCGGCGGCGATGCCTGCGTCGCGATGCCGGCGGAACTGCCGCTGCGCGTGCGCAGCATCCACGCGCAGAACCGCGCGTCGGACAGCGGCCGCGCCGGTCAGCGCTGTGCATTGAACCTCGCCGGCGTCGACAGGAGCGCACTCGCGCGCGGCGATTGGATCGCCGATGCGCGCGCGTTCGTGTCGACGTTGCGCATCGATGTGCGCCTGGTCCGGCTCGATCCCGCGTCGGCACCATTGTCGAACTGGGCACCGCTGCATATCCATCTCGGCACCTCGCATCGGCTCGCCCATGCGGTGCCGTTGGAGGCGGATCCGTCAGCCGCCGACGGATCGCAACGCGTGCAGCTGGTCTTCGACAAGCCCGTGTGCGCAGTGCCTGGCGACCGCTTCATCGCGCGCGATGCGCAGGCCGCGCATACGATCGGTGGCGGCATCGTCATCGATCCGTATGCGCCCCTACGCAGGCGTCGCAGTCCAGAGCGCCGTGCATGGCTCGATGCGCTCGAGCGCATGCTGGCCGGCTACGGGATCGTCGCGCTGCTGCAACAGGCCGCTTACGGCGTTGCTCTCGACGATCTGGTGCGCTTGAGCGGGCGCGCGGTGGACCGCTTCGAATGGCCGGCCGAGGCGCACAGGGTCGACACTGCGCGTGGTTGCTTCGTGTTCAGCGCGATGCGCTGGCAGGCGTTGCGCGAACGCGTGCTCGATGCCTTGCGCGAATTCCACGCGCACATTCCCGACGAGCCGGGCGTCGATAGCGGACGCCTGCGACGCATCGCCATGCCGAGCGCACCCGACGCGCTCTGGCGCGCCCTGGTCGATGCGCTGGCGCAGGACCGGCACATCTTGCGCAGCGGTCCATGGCTGTATCTGCCGGGCCATCGGGTCAGACTGAGCGAGCGCGAACAGGCGCTTGCGGAGCAGCTCGAGCCGTTGATCGCGGCAGGTCGGTTCGAGCCGCCCTGGGTGCGCGATCTCGCCGCTCATGTGCGTGCGTCGGAAGAAGACGTGCGCAAGACCTTGCGCGTCTGCGTCACGCAGGGAAGTTTCCACCAAGTCGTGCGCGATTTGTTCTACAGCCGCGACAGCGTGCGCGAGCTCGCCGGCATCCTGCGCACGCTGGGTGAGCAGCACGGCGCCGTCGAAGCGGCGCAGTATCGCGACGCGATCGGACTCGGGCGCAAGCGCACGATCCAGCTCTTGGAGTTCTTCGATCGCGTTGGCTACACTCGCCGCGTGCGCGATGCGCATGTGCTGCGCGCGGACAGCGGCTGGCGCAACGACGCATAGTTGATTGCCCGCGACGCTCTGGAAGGCATGCGCATCCGGTGGTGCGGCTGGGCTTCAAACCCAGTGGGGGGCGTCAGCCGCTCCCCGGTAGGTTCGACTCCTGCTGCCTTCCGCCACGCAGCGGACGCTGTAGAAGGCAAAGCCCCGGCGTATCTGCTCGCGCATCCCTGCGCGTGATTTTCTTGGCAGATGGCGCGGCCTTCCGAGCATGGCGATGATTGACGCGGCCCCGTCGTTCGAGGCGGTGCCCGTGCCGCCGCGTCAGGCGGCGATCTCGCGCGACGTGATCGAGTAGCGGAACGCGCTCGGATCGAGCCTGTCGAGACGCCGCTCGGCCGTCTCGCCGTTCGGATACATCAGGAATGGCACCGGTTTGCCTGCCTGGTTCGGCAGCGCGATGTCGTGGCCGTGGTTGTACGCGATCCAGTTCATTTCCCAGTTGCCGAATAGGAGAGCACGCGCGCTTTGCACCTTCGAATCGGTCGCCGGCGGGCCACCCGGCGCCTCCTCCAGCATCAGCTTGCGCACGTCGGCCGGATCGACCGGGATCCAACCGTGGCTTTGTGCGTAGAACTCCGCACGACAGTGCTGTGTCTTGCTGACATCGCCGCTGCGCCCGATGCAGTGGTATTCCAGGCGCGAATCGGCCACGCGCACGCCGTAGGCATCGCGCGCTGGAATGTTCGCGGTGCGCGCGAGCGCGACGAACAGCGCGTTGATGTCGGCGCATTTGCCGCTGGGGTGATGGTTTCGAGCATGCTGGCGACATCGCCGACGCCGCCGCCTGGCGTCTTCGGATCGCGCGGTGTTGTCGACGACCCATTCGTAGATCGCGCGCCTTGTCGATGTCGGTCTGTTGCCCTGCGGTGATCTGCGTGGCGGTGGTTTTGACGATGCCGTCGGTCGGCAACAGCTTGGTCGGGCGCAGGAATTCGTGCAGGCCCTGCGTCGACTCGCCGCTGTGCTTCGCTTTCCCGCCGCGAGCGCGACACGACGGTCGCGTGTCTGCACCTGGCGGGTCACGGTGACCGTGCCGACGCCCGGGGCGTCCGGCCATTCGACCGCCAGCAGCTCGATGCCGTAGCCGGGCAGCGCGATGCGTTTCGCTCGGTGCGCGCTCGGTGCCTCCCGGTGCGTATCCAACGTGCGCTGATAGTCGGTCGGCTGACGCATCGGCACCGGCAACCATCGACGCGTGGCGCCGGCAGGGTCTGCGACATCGACACGGGTGACGACCTCGAACGTACGCCAGCCCTGTTGCGCGGCCGTGCCTGCGCTTTCGGCGCGCGGCACGCGCAGGCCGAGCGCGGCGGAACCCGCCGCAACACCGAGTAGAAAATCGCGGCGTTTCATCAGCGGCTCCTCGCAGTTGGACGTAGGATGCAACTCCGTGCGGCCACGACGCCGCAAAATACAAAAAAAACGAGATCCAGCCATGTCGATCGAAGAAACTGCTGCGCCGCGCCTGACCTCGCTGTCGCACGGCGGCGGCTGCGGCTGCAAGCTGGCGCCGGGCGTGCTGGCCGACCTGTTGCGGGAATCGGCCCCGGCACGCGCCTACGCCAACCTGCTGGTCGGCCGCGAGACGTCCGACGACGCCGCGGTGTATCGCTTGAACGACGAGCAGGCGATCGTCGCCACCACGGATTTCTTCATGCCGATCGTCGACGATCCGTTCGATTTCGGCCGCATCGCCGCGACGAATGCGCTGTCTGATGTCTATGCGATGGGGGGCTCGCCGATGTTCGCGCTGGCCATCGTCGGCATGCCGGTCAAGCGGCTGCCGGCCGACGTCATCCGCGATATCCTGCGCGGCGGCGAAGCCGTCTGCACGGCGGCCGGCATCCCGATCGCCGGCGGCCACAGCGTCGATTCGGTCGAACCGATCTATGGGTTGGCCGCGCTCGGCCTCGTGCATCCGTCACGCATCAAGCGGAATTCCGCGGCGCGCGCGGGCGACGTGCTGGTCCTCGGCAAGCCGCTCGGTGTCGGCGTCTACTCGGCGGCGTTGAAAAAGGGCACGCTCGATGCGAGCGGCTATCGCGACCTGATCGATACGACGACCCAGCTCAATCGCGTCGGTCCCGCGCTGGCCGAACTCGACGGCGTGCACGCATTGACCGATGTCACCGGTTTCGGTCTGCTCGGGCATCTGCTCGAAGTCTGCCGCGGTTCGCTGCTCGGCGCGCGCCTGCACAGCATGGACGTTCCGCTGTTGCGTCAAGCACGCGCGCTGGCGCAGGCCGGCTGCGTGACCGGCGCATCGGCGCGCAACTGGGCGTCGTATGGCGACGAGGTGCGTCTGGGCGCCGGCACCGACGCGACGTCACAGGCGCTGTTGTCGGACCCGCAGACATCGGGCGGATTGCTGGTCGCCTGCGCTGCGCAAGCCGCCGACGAAGTGCTCGATCGCTTCGCGCGTGCCGGCTTTGGCGCGGCCGCGCTGATTGGCGAGATGGTCGACGAGCTGCCACAGGTGCACGTCGACTAGCTCGAGCCGCATTCGACGGCATGACCGCGAAGCGCTTCTCCGAAGCGAAGCTGGGCCTGCGCGCATCCGTTTTTTGAGCACCAAATGCCAAGGACGACGCGGCCGCGCAGCCGCTCGCCTGCAAAACGCGCTCAGCGCGGATCGTCGATCGGCAGCACCGAGGTCGACGTCGTGTCGCCCTTGCGGCGCGTCTGGCCGATATGCGTGCCGTGCACGAGGAAGTAGACGTTCTCGGCGATATTGGTCGCATGATCGCCGATGCGCTCGAGATTTTTCGCCATGAACAGCAGATGCGTGCATTCGGTGATGTTGCGCGGATCTTCCATCATGTACGTCAGCAGTTCGCGGAACAGGCCGGTGTACTGCTCGTCGAGTTCCTCGTCGCGCGTCCACGCCTCGAGCGCGCGGTCGGCATCGTTGTCCTTGTAGGCGGCCAGCACTTCGCGCACCAGCGCTTCGGCGAGGCGCGCAAGGCGCGGCAATGCGTAGGCGAGCTGCACCGGGGCGGACTGGTTCAACACGATCGAGCGCTTGGCGACGTTGGCCGCGTAGTCGCCGATGCGTTCGATGTCGGCGGCGATGCGCAGGGCCGCGAGGATTTCGCGCAGGTCGCGTGCCATCGGCTGGCGCAGGGCGAGCAGGCGCACGACATCGTGGCTGACGTCGTGTTCGAGCGCATCGATGGCGGCATCGTTCTGCACCACCGTCAAGGCGGCGTCGCTGTCGCGCTCCATCGCCGCGTCGATCGACGCATCCAGCTGCGACAGTGCGAGATCGCCCATGCGCTGGATCTCGCCGGTCAGGCGCTTGAGCTCGTCGTCATAGCTCTTGACGATGTGTTCGGAAGGCGAAGCTGTCGTGGTCATGAGGGGTCGTCCGCAGTGCGTGGAGCGCAGGTCGATACGTGTTGGATGCCGTCATTCCCGCGCAAGCGCGAATCCATCGCGAAGTCGGACACCACGCGCTTGAATGGCGAGCAGGAAAAATCCACCGAAGCCATCAGCCGAATCGACCGGTGATGTAGTCCTCGGTCTGCTTCTTGGTCGGCTTGGTGAAGAGCATTTCGGTGTCGCCGAATTCGATCAGCTCGCCGAGGTACATGAAGGCGGTGAAATCCGAGCAGCGCGCGGCCTGCTGCATGTTGTGGGTGACGATCGCGATGGTGTAGTGGTCCTTCAATTCGGCCACGAGCTGCTCGATCTTGCCGGTGGCGATCGGATCGAGCGCCGAGGTCGGCTCGTCGAGCAGGATCACCTCAGGCCGCAGCGCGATCGCGCGCGCGATGCATAGGCGCTGCTGCTGGCCGCCGGAAAGGCCGAGCGCGCTTTGCTTCAGCTTGTCCTTGGCTTCGGTCCAGAGCGCGCCCTGCGTCAGGGCCTGCTCGACGCGCACGTCCATATCGGCCTTCGACAGTTTCTCGTAATGACGAATGCCATACGCGATGTTGTCGTAGATCGACATCGGAAACGGCACCGGCTTCTGGAACACCATGCCGACCTTCGAGCGCAGGCGATTCAGCGGGTACTTCGGGTCGAGGATGTTCTCGCCGTCGAGCAGCACTTCGCCCTTCGCCTCGAGCTTCGGATAGATCGAGTAGATGCGATTGAAGATGCGCAGCAAGGTCGACTTGCCGCAGCCGGACGGTCCGATCAGCGCGGTCACGCGCTTCTCGGCGATGTTGAAGTTGACGCCCTTCAACGCGTGGAAACCGTTGTAGAAGAAGTCCAGATTGCGTGCGGCCATCTTAGGCCGTTCGGTCGGGACGACGGCGGCAGCGGCGGCGGAAGCCGCGGCGGGCGCGACGGAGAAGTGGGCGTCAGTCATGGCTTACCTTGTTGCGCAGCAGGATCGCGCGGGAAAGAATGCTGAGGAGCAGCACGAAGACAGTGACGACGAAGGCGCCGGCCCAGGCCAGGCTCTGCCAGGATTCGTACGGACTCATCGCGTACTGGAAGACGACGACCGGAACGCTCGCCATCGGCTTGCTGAGGTCGCTGGTCCAGTACTGGTTGTTGAGCGCGGTGAACAACAGCGGCGCGGTTTCGCCGCTGATGCGCGCAAGCGCCAGCAGGATGCCGGTCATGATGCCGGGCAGGGCCGAGCGATAAAGCACCTGCAGCGTCACTTTCCATTGCGGCACGCCTAGGGACAGCGCCGCTTCGCGCATCTGGCTCGGCACCAGCTGCAGCATCTCGTCGGTCGTGCGCACGACCACCGGCAGCACGATCAGGGCGAGCGCGATCGAACCGGCCCAGCCGGAAAAATGGCCGGTCTGGCGCACCACCAGGGTGTAGACGAACAAGCCGAGCACGATCGATGGCGCCGACAGCAGGATGTCGTTGACGAAGCGGATCACTTCGCCGATCGCCTTCTTCTTGGCGAACTCGGCCAGATACGTGCCGGCGGCGACACCGATCGGCGTGCCGATCAGGATCGCGATCACGCTCATCAGCAGACTGCCGAACAATGCATTGGCGATGCCGCCGTCCGAGCCCGGCGGCGGCGTCATCTGCGTGAACAACCCCGGCTTCATCGCCGCGATGCCGTGCATCAGCGTGGTCCACAGGATCCACACGAGCCAGAACAAACCGAACGCCGCGCACAGGCCGGATGCGATCAGGTTGAAGCCGTTGATCAGGCGGCGCCGGCGGTAGAGGCGATCGGAAAGCGCGTGCGTGGAAGCGATGGAATTCATGTCGGCGCTCATTTCACGCCCTCGTGGCGTGACAGGCGGCTCAGCATCAGTTTCGCGGCGGCCAGCACGATGAAGGTCACGATGAACAGCAGGAAGCCGAGCGCGATCAGCGAGGAGCGGTAGATGTCCGAATCGGCTTCGGTGAACTCGTTGGCGATCGTCGCGGCGATCGAGTTGCCCGGCATCAGCAGGGATGCGGTCAGCTGGTGCGCATTGCCGAGCACGAAAGTCACCGCCATCGTCTCGCCGAGCGCGCGGCCAAGGCCGAGGAAGACGCCGCCGATGACCGCCGAGCGCGTGTAAGGCAGCACGATGTCCCAGACGACTTCCCACGTGGTACTGCCGAGCGCATAGGCCGATTCCTTCAGGCGCGTCGGCACGGTCAGGAAGACTTCGCGCATGACCGATGAAATGAACGGGATCACCATGACGGCGAGCACGATGCCCGCAGTGAGCATGCCGATGCCGAGCGGTGGACCGGTGAACAGCGGGCCGAGCAGCGGGATCACACCCAGGTGGTCGTTGAGCCACGGCGTGATGTATTCGCCCATGATCGGCACGAATACGAACAGGCCCCACATGCCGTAGATGATCGAGGGGATGCCGGCGAGCAGTTCGATCGCTGCAGCGACCGGCCCACGCAGCCAGTTCGGCGCGACCTCGGTCAGGAACAGCGCGATGCCGAAGCTGACCGGCACCGCGATGATCATCGCGATGAGCGCGGTGACGAGAGTGCCGTAGATCGGCACGAGCGCGCCGAATTGATGATTGACGGCGTCCCAGTCGGTCGACGTCAAGAATCCGAATCCAAAAGTGGCGAACGCCTGACGTCCGCCCCACAACATCGAGAGCGCGGCGCCGGCCAGCGCACACAGCACGAACATGCCGGCGGCGGCGACGGTCCATTGGAACACGCGGTCGGCGCGTGCGTCGCGTACGTTGCGGCGGTCCGCATCGACGACGGCGGCAGTCAGCGACGGGGCAAGAGCATCCGGATTGGCGGCCATGAGCAGTGTCGGTCGATATGTGCGGAAAAACCCCCTTCATCACGCGGACGGTGACGAAGGGGGCGGGGCACAACGTTTGCAGCTGGCGGTGCCGCCTCGTCGGCGGCGGCGCCTGTCGATCTCAGAGCTTGACCTGCGCCGACCAGTACGCTTCGACCTGGTCGATCAGCGGCTTCGGCAGCGGCACGTAATCGAGTTCCTCGGCCTGCTTGCCGCCGTCGGCATAAGCCCACTTGAAGAAGTCGAGGGCGGACTTGGTGCCCTCCTTGTCCTTCGGCTGCTTGTAGACGAGGATGAAATTCGTCGCGGTGATCGGCCAGGAGTTCTCGCCCGGGGCATTCGTAATCACCAGAAAGAAGTCCTTCGCGTTCTTCCAGTCGGCGCTGGCGGCGGCGGCCTGGAAACTCTCCGCGGTCGGCTGCACGAACTTGCCGGCGGCGTTCTGCACGGCGGTGTACGCCATCTTGTTCTGCAGCGCGTAGGCCAGTTCCACGTAGCCGATCGAGCCCTTGATCTGCTTCACGTAGGCGGCGACGCCTTCGTTGCCCTTGCCGCCGACGCCGACCGGCCACTGCACCGAGGTGCCTTCACCGATCTTCGATTTCCAGTCCGGCGAAACCTTGGACAGGAAGTTGACGAAGTTGAACGTGGTGCCCGAACCATCCGAGCGATGCACGACGGTGATCTTGGCGTCGCCGAGCTTGATGCCCGGATTGATCTGCGCAATCGCCGGATCGTTCCAGGTGGTGACCTTGCCCTGGAAGATGTCGGCGAGCAGGGGACCGCTCAGCTTGACCTTGCCGCCGTCGATGCCTTCGACATTGATCACCGGCACGACACCGCCGATGACCGACGGGAACTGCGCGAGGCCGGCGTCTTCGAGTTCTTTCGGCTCGAGTGGCTTGTCGGTCGAACCGAACGAGACGGTGCCGGCCTTGATCTGCGCAATGCCGCCGCCGGAGCCGATCGACTGGTAGTTGATCTTGTTGCCGGTCTTGTTGTTGTAGCTGTCCGACCACTTCGACAGGATCGGGTAGATGAACGTAGCGCCGGCGCCGGTGATGTCGGCGGCCTGCGCCGAAGCGGCACCGAGCAGGGTCGCAAGACCCACTACGGCGAGACGGGATTTGATCGAGGTGAGCACGCGGGGACTCCTCAAAGCGTGGAAAAGCGAATTCGGCGTTACGCCGCCTTCGCGCTTTGTAGGCCCGCGAGATTGCAGAACGATGAGTGATTTATTTCACTCGTGTGACACGGCGTCAGAAACGGCAAGTACTCAAGATGTAAAGATTTCTGGATTCAGTCAGTTAGACGCGTGACTTGATGTACTTCAATATGACGACAACGCGAGCGCTCAGTCGCCGCTGATCGTATCCGGCCCCTTGCCCGCGGTCTTTTCGTACTTGCCTTTGCCGACGCGTCGATATTGCGTGAACCCATGTTTGGCAACGTTGCTTTCGCGCAGAACATGTCCCTGACCAGCAACGACCTGCGGTGCGCTCAGCACCCTGTGCACGGGCGTCCCGCAGTCAGGGCACACCTCGACGGGCGCATCGGCAAGTTTTTGCAGGCGCTCGAAACCGTTGCGACAGCTCGCGCAGCCTGGCGTCGCGCTGGCGACATATTCATAGATGGGCATCGTCACAAGATGCGCCCGTTCTGCTGACGTATCAAGCGCACGGCAGGCTCGCTTCGAACGTTTCTGCAGCTGTCTGCGTGCGGAGTTCGATCATGGCGCCGTCGCTCGGACACGTGCGCGCACCAGCATTCTTATACGTTTCCAGCTTTACGTGATCGAAGCACAACTGCTTATTGGTCGACAAACCCGCCGGCGCACTCGCTAGCATCCACGTGCGGGGAGGAACAACCCGCCTAGGAAGAAGACTCATATGCAAAACGAACACGTGGCATCCGCGGACTGATCGGCAGCTTCCCCTCGTGCGACGCCGCCGTGGTGGTCGAGCGTTTTTGGATGAATCCCGTGGACGTTTTGGCGGCCACGCGGACCACCGCGAGTGCGCGCTGGGTCAACCTGGCGCGGCGTCGTTCCGGCGGTAGAAATCGTCCATGCGTTTCCAGCGATTGACGACGCCGCAGAAGAGTTCGGCGGTGCGCTCGGCATCGTAGACGGCCGAGTGCGCGGCGCGTGCATCCCAATTCTGCCCGGATGCTTCGACCGCGCGGCTGAGCACGGTCTGCCCGTAGGCGAGGCCGCCGAGCGTCACCGTGTCGAAGCAGCTGAACTGATGGAACGGGCTGCGCTTGTGCGAGGTACGCCGGATGGCGGCATTGAGGAAGGCGAGATCGAACGCGGCGTTGTGGCCGACCAGGATCGCGCGCTGGCAATCCGCCTCGCGCATGGCCGCGCGTATCGGCTTGAACACCAGGTCGAGCGCCTCGCGTTCGGGCAGGGCGCCGCGAAAAGGGTGATCCGGATCGATGCCGGTGATCTCGAGTGAGCGCGGATCGAGTTCCGAGCCGGGAAACGCGGCGACGTGCGTGGACACCGTGGGCTCCGGATGCACGAAACCCTCTTCGTCCAGGCGCACGACGATGACAGCGATCTCCAGCAATGCATGCCGCTCCGAATCGAAACCGCCGGTCTCGACGTCGACGATCACCGGGAGGAAGCCGCGGAAGCGCTGCGCCATGCGCGAAGTAGGGGCGGTCGTATTCATCGCGCCAGCATAACAAGCGCGGCAGCGACGCGGGCATGTCCGATGCAGTGGTTGCAGCGTAGCGGGCGATGCGTCCGTTCTTGTTCGCACCGAACATCCATCCGGCACGACGAAGAGGCTGCAGCTCACCTGGGCTCGTGATCGTACGGTGCTTGCTGCTGGAGCCAATGGTGTTCACGGGCCCAGCGTCCGAGCGCTTCGCCTTGATCGGAGTGCCGCGACGGAAAAAAAAGAGGCGGGGTTTCCCCCGCCTCTCGAAGTACCGCTGTTTGAGACGCTCTTACTGGACCGTGATCGCAGCGCCCGTGTTGTCGAACCACCATTCAACGATCGTCGCCGGGAAACCAGCCGGAGACGTCGTCGTCAGGTGCGCGTAGCCGTAGCAGGTCGAGGCCGTGCCACCGAGCGACGAGCAGTCGAAGGTGAAGCCCAGATTGCCGTCGGCGCCGGCGTACCAGTTGGTGTAATCGGCACCCGAGGTCGCAGCGATGAAGGTCGAGGACGGACCCACGACATCACCGGCTGAGAGAATGGCGTAAGACGTGCCATCCAGGCTGACGCCACCTTCACCGGCCGCGTTGTTCGGCCAGAAGAAGGCGAGGCCTGCGCCTGCATCGTACGGATTGAAGTTGAAATCCGGACCGGCAGTCCCGGTGATCCAGTTCAGATACAGACCATCGAACGAATCGGGGACGTCGAGATTGACGACGCCGCTGTCGACGATACTCGGATTGCTGGTGCCCGATCCGTCGAAGCCATCCTTGAAGATCTCGTCGTTGGTGCCCGAACCGACCGTCAGCGTGACCGGCACCGCCACCAGGCGGTTTGCCGCATCGTTGCTGTGCACGCACAGGTTCGCGTCGTACACGCCGTCGCTCAGACCGGTCGCGTCGAAGGTCACCGTCGTCGTCGACGAGGCACCGCCTGCCGTCGTGCCGCTGGCCGGAGCCACCGACAACCACGGCACGTCACCCGGCGTGGCGCAACCACCGGACGGAACCGCAACTGCGAACATCGGCAGCTCGCCGCCGCCGCCGATCGGGCCAACTTCCGTGATGGACGGAACGTCGACGTCGATCTGGTACATCGTGCCGCCGTACTTGTCGTAGCCGGCGTACCACAACGTATTGGTCGCCGCGTCGAAGTCCATATCCTGGACGTAGTTCGCGTCGAAGCCGAGCGGCAACAACGGCTGGAAGTCGCCGGTGGTCTTGTCCATCGCGATGATCTGGTCACCGCCGATGTCGAGGCCGTACAGGTTGCCGGCGCTGTCGAAAGCAAGGCTTTCGATCAGCACGCCGTCCGACTCGCCGACCAGGGTCAGAGCACCGCTGGTGAGGTCGATCGTGTACAGGTAGCCCGTCGAACCGTCCGAACCGGCGCCGTCCGCATACATCGTGTTGGTGGTCGCATCCCAGCGGATCGTGATGAGGACGCTGCCCTCATTGTTCGTCAGTGACGGATTGATGACGGTAACCGCACCGGTGGCCGTATCGACCGCGACGAGGCTGCCGCTACCATCGGCGCTGCTGTAGCCGATCGCGTATTCCTTGCTGAAATCGTTGTTCGCGAACGAGCCGCCGAGGTACAGGATCGGAGAACTCGCCAGCTCGCCGATGTTCGTCAGCGTATCCGGCACGGCCGCATCGAGCGACACGAACTGGGTGTTGATGACATCGTTGGCGAACGACGGGACCTGCGCCACGCCCGCGGGGCCGGGACGGTACGGATGGAACAGCGGCTGGCCGTCCTTGCCCGTCAACAACGCACCACGCTTGGTCGCAGTGGCACGCGCCTGACGCAGCTTCTCGGCCGTCGCCATGTGGCTGCGGTCGGCATGCGCCGGGAAATGCACACGCGTGCTGCCGGTGCTCGGGGCTTCGTCGATGTTCCAGTTGAGATCGCGGTTGCCCGTGTTGCTGATCGTCAACGTCTGCGTCGTCGTCGCGCCGGCGTCGACAGTCGCTGTCAGACTGGTCGGATCCACCGCGATGACCGGGAAACCGACATCGAGCGTCGCGCTGGCCGTGGCCGTGAACGTGTTGGAGATGACGCTCGGCGCCCATGCGATCGACTGGCCGTCGTGCAGCGATGCGGTGAAAGCCGAGTACTGATTGGCGGCCGTCGGGTCCTGCTGGACGCCCACGGTCGCACACAGGCCACCGTCGCAAACGGCTGGATCGGCAGGCGTGCCCGTAGCGCCGACAGCGGTGTACTCGACGTCGCTGTACTCATACGAGAACGTACCGTCCTCGTTGATGATGACTTCGAACGTTGCGCCGTCGGTGTTCTGAGCACCGTCGTAATGCACACGATTGGCCCACTCGACGATGAACTGCTGGTTCGGCGAGGTGCCGACCGTCGTGTAATAGACGTCACCCGACTCGCTGTCGAAGTCGTCCCACAACGGCAGAATGGCCGAGCCGGTCAATGTGGAATTCGGCAGCACGTCGTTCGAGAACGGCACGCCGGAACCGGGTGCGCCGATGATCAGACCGCCATTGTTGCCGATCGTGACCTGATTCGTCGTGGTGCCGAAGAACGGGAACGAGAACGGCACGGTTACGTCAACAGCGCTGTCGTCGCCGAGACCCGTCGGAGTACCCGAACCGGTGATATCGACAAAGTTGGACGCGCCCGAATCATCGTAGCCATAGCCAGGCGTGCCATCCTGCGACGTCCACGTTGCCGTGATGGTGCCGTCACTCGCCGTCGATGCCGTGATGATGCGGTTGAACTGCAGGCTGCCGCCAGCCGGCAGGTCTTCCTGGTTCAGCGAGAACAGAACGCCGCCGAGCGTGTCGCTGAGCGTCTGGTAGCTGAGGTCGACACCGCTGTTGTTGGTGACCGTGTAGCACAGGTTGACCTGGTCGCCGAGATCGACGCTGAGGGTCGTCGAGGTGCCGCACTGGTTCGGATCGCCGTTGTCGAGCGCGAGCGTGAGCGTGAGCTCGAGATCGTCGGTGCCGCCGCCGCCAGCGGTTCCAAGAATCTGGAACGCGAAGTCGTTGGCCGGAACGCCGCAGGCCGAAAGATGCGACCACTCCGTGCAGCCGGTGCCGAAGGCGTCGCTCGGATTGCGGAACGCGCCTTCCGCGCCGGTTGGCGGGCTGCTTTCCACCCAGTAGTACGGCCAGTTCGCGCCGCCCGGCGGATTCTGGAACGCGAGCGAGACCCAATACGTTCCCGCATCGAGTGCGCAAGGCGCGTTCAGCGTGATGCCGGCGAGCGTGGTGTACTCGTCATATGGGCTCGCACTGTTCGAAGAGCCGATCGACGTACACACCGGCGTCGCGCCCGGCAGACCGCCGTCGTCCGGGTAGACGTACACGTCGGCGACATTGTCGACGGTCGTGCCGTAGTAGTTGAACGCGAGGAAGTTGAAGCCGGTAACGGTCCAACCGCCGGCACCGACGACGAAGTCATCGGCGGAGTCTGCCGCAAGCGAAGCGAACGAACTGGATGCGCTGAAGGTCTCGGCAACCAGACCATTGGTGGTCAGCGCGCCGGTCTGATCGTAAAGGATGGTGCCGTCGCCGCGGGTGCTGTGTGCCAATCCATGATTGGCGAGAGGGACGTGGCCCTGAGCGAATCGGCGCGATGCCGAAGACGCGTTTTTCTCGGAACGAAGATGCTTGTGAATCTGTGCGATCTTGGCCTTGGGACCGGCCTGTGCAGCGGAAGAGTGAGTCTTTGCATTATTTGCGTTGTTGGCGTTGGAGTCTGAGGCTGCTAGAGCCATCAGAACTGCAGCGGAGAGTAACGACAGCTTTCCGTTAATCCTGCCTTTCATCATGTGATCCCCATGGAGTGGCTGGTGCACGAGTGCCCTCCGAACATAGCAAACATCGCAACGCAGTGGCAACAAACTTTTCAGCTAATATTCACGCGCGGAACTGAACGTTCTACGCGCCGGCATGCTAGTCCCGCAGACGGCGCTGCGGCGCGCAGAAAGGGGCTGATCGGAGGCCGGGGGCGTTGCTCGATTTTGGCGCAAAGTGCACCAAACGCGGCGCGGCCTGTCGCATCGCAGCAGCACGCTGCGCAGGCACTAATCGTTCGTTCAGCCGCCTTTCGCCAGCGCGGCGCGCAGCGGTGCGAGCAGGTCCCCGTAGTGTGCACTTCGCGCGGTGTCGCGGCGCAGCGGTTCGCGCACCTGGGCCGCGCTCGCGGTGCGCACGCTGCGTGCCGCTTCGTGGAAGCGCAGACAGGCCGCATCGAACGGCAGGCCGCAGAAATCGAGCAAGGCGCGTACCTCGGTATCCGCATCGGCGACGAGCCGTTCGTAGACCTGATCGCGGATCCTGCCGGGCGCAAGCGTATGCCAATGGCGCATCGCGCGATCGTAGTCGTGCCAGAAGGCTGCCAAGTCGCCGAGGTCGTAGCTGAATTCGTTGCCGTTGGAGAACAGCTGCTTGTAGCAGGACCAGCAGGTTTCGACCGGGTCGCGCCGGCAATTGACGATGCGCGCGCCGGGCAGCATCGCCAGCGCCGCGCCGATGAAGAACCAGTTGTTCGGCATCTTGTCGGTCGAGCGCGGGTGCCGCCGCCGCCAGCGTGCCGTGCGTGCCAGGTATTCGCGACCGAGGCGGGTCCAGTCGGCGGCGCTGGCATCGGCGACCCAATGCGGAAACTCGACGCGGCGCCGTTGCGACTCTTCGCGCAGCACGGCGCCGAGGTCGGGCAGTTCGCTGGCACCTTCGACGTCCGGATGCGCGGCGAGGATCTGCTCGGTCAAGGTCGAGCCCGACCGCGGCAGGCTGACGATGAAAATGACCTCCGCGCCGAGCTGCGCGTCGTCGGCCCGTGCGTGCGGCTGCGCGAAAGCGGTCAGCGTCTGCTCGACGATCGCATGGAACTTCGCAGCGCTCCACGGCTTGAAATGACGCATGCGCGTATTCGCGGCGGCGAGCGTCGCGTACGCCTGTTGATAGCGCCCCGCGTCCTCGTGCGCCTTGGCCAGGGTGCAGCCCATCGCGATGCGGTCGGTTTCGGCCACAGCCGGGCTTTGCAGCAGCTGCGTGAGCTGTGCGGTTTCGGCATCGGACAGGCGCACCGACTTGATGCTGGAAAGACCCCACCAGGCGGAGCCGGTGTTCGGTGCTCGTTGCAGCACGTCGAGATACTGCGCGCGCGCTTCGTCGAAGTGACCCAGGTTCACCAGCACGTCGGCGTACATGGTGCGTGCGAGCAGATTGTCCGGCGCGAGGGCGACCGTGCGCTCGAGCGCCGGCAGGGATTCCTCGATCCATGCCTGCGCCTTCAGGTTGCGCGCCAGATTGAACCAGCCGATCGCGAAATCCGGCTGCAGATCACAGGCGCGCTGCCAGGTGGCGAACGCGCCTTCGTAGTCGCCGCACCCGCGCAACGCGCCGCCGAGGTCGTTGAGCAGCGCAGGTTCGTCCGGATGCTGCAGCAGCAGCGTGCGGATCAGATCGCGCGCTTCGGCATGCCGACCGGCGTGATTGAGCAGAAGGCTGCGCGTGCGCTGAACTTCGACGTGCTGGGGCGCCAGCGTCTCGGCACCGACCAGGGTCTGTTCGGCCAGTTGCAGCTTGCCCGTGCGCAGGTGTTGCGCGGTCTGCCGCAACAGGTCGATGGCGGCCGCCGAAAGTCCGGCGAGGCGGTCGGGCGATACGGCCGGTGCCGCTGCGGGCGACGCGGCGCGGGTCTGCGAGGCAGGTACGTTCATGGATTCATGTCGCGGCGATCGAATCAGCTTAGCAGGTGCCTGCAGCGACGCGCTCAGGCGTTCCCGCGCAGCGCGTTGCGCAGAGGATCGAGCAGCTTGCCGTAGTGGATCGCACGGGCCGTGTCGCGTCGCAGCGGCTGACGCACCTGCGCCGAACTCGGCGTGCGGATGCTGCGTTCGGCTTCGTGCGGGCGCAGGCAGGCCGGATCGAACGGCAGGTTGCAGAAATCGAGCAAGGCGCGCGTCTGCCGCTCCGGTTCGTCGAGCAGGGCCTCGTAGCCCACGTCGTGAATGGTGCCCGGAAACCGTTCGTCCCAGCTGCGCATCGTGCGCTCGTAGGTCTGCCGATATACCGCCAGGTGTCCGAGATCGTAGGTGTATTCCTGACCACGCGTGAACAGCTGCTTGAAGCACGACCAGCAGGTTTCGAGCGCATCGCGGCGGCTGTGCACGATCCGCGCGCCGGGCAGCATCGCGCGGATCGCGCCGATCAGCATCCAGTTCGTCGGCATCTTGTCGGTCAGGCGCGGCCGGCGCTCGAGCCAGCGCGCTGCTAGCCCAAGATAGCGCCGGCCCATGCGTTCCCAGTCGGCCGCCGTCGCCGTGCCGACCCAGTCCGGGAACGCCATACGACGGCGCTGCGATTCCTCCGCGATGACCTGGCCGAGATACGGCAGTTCGCTGCCGCCCTCGACGTCCGCATGCGCGGCGAGGATCTGCTCGACCAGCGTCGAGCCCGAGCGCGGCATGCTGACGACGAAGATGATTTCCCTGCCCAGATCAGCCGTCGTCGCCTGCGCGCGCGTCGAAGAAAGCGCCGTGACGATGCGCGCGAGCAGTTGCGGAAAGCCGGCCGCATTCCACCCGGCGCGCCGGCTCATGCGCGCATTGGCATCGCTGAAATAAGCGAACGCCTCGGCGTAGCGGCCACGGTCTTCGAGCGCCTTGGCCAGCGCGAAGCCCATGCCGATGCGGTCGGCATCAGGAAGATCGGGGTTGCCGAGCTGGGCGCCGAGCACGTCGACCTCCTCGTCGCGCAGTGGCAGCGTCTTGATGTTGGCCAGGTCCCACCAGGCACGCCCGGTCTGCGGACGCTCGGCCAGGATCGCGCGAAACAGCTCGGCACCCTCGTCGACACGCCCGAACTCGACCAGGGCATCGCCGAGCACGGCACGCGATTGCCAATGATCCGGCAGCAGGCCGACGGCCGTCCGCAGGGCTGCGACCGCTGCTTCGATGTCGCCGTATTCGCGCAACTGGCGGCCGAGGTTGTACCAGGCCAAGCCGAAATCCGGCGCAAGACGGCAGGCCTCGCGCCAGCTGGCCAGCGCCGCTTCCATGTCCGGCGTGCCGGCCAGCGCGTTGCCGAGATCGTTGAGGATCAGTGCATCGTCCGGCCACCGCACCTGCGCCTGGCGCAGCGCTGCTATCGCGATGTCGTGACGGTTCTGCCGGTAGTTGGCGACGCCGAACAGGCGCAGCGTTTCCGGATGGGTGGGCGCCAGCGTGAGCGCGGCGCGCAGCGTCTCGGTGGCGCGTTCGAGCTGCTCGGCGGCGATTTCCCGCGTCGCCTGTTCGACCAGGCCGCGCGTCGTCGGCGACAGTCCCGCCAGGCGGTCGGTTTCGGCGGGCACCTGTCCTTCGTTTGCGCGCGTGGCACTGGGCGAGGGATTCATCACGGTCGACATGGAATGGCAACGACCTCTTCGGCGGGAAGCGCAGGCGGACTGCTTAGCTTAGCAGGGGTGCACACAGGCGCTGCGCCGCGGCATCGCGCGCGCATGGATCAATCGAGGCCGGCGGCAGCGTCGTGCGGACCGGCCAGCGCCTGCCGCAACGGATCGAGCAACGCGCCGTAATGCGCTGCGCGACGCGTGTCGCTGCGCAGCGGCTCGCGCACCTGCGCGGCGCTGGCCGTGCGTACCGGCCGTGTCGCCGTATGCGATTGCAGGCACGCCGCATCGAACGGCAGATCACAGAACGCGAGCAGCGAATGCACGGCGGCGCTGGAATCGGCGAGCAGGCTTTCGTAGGAGAAATTTCGAAAGCGTGCAGGCTGCAGCGCCGACCAGTGCCGCGTCAGGCGCGTGTAGTCGCGCCAGTACGCGCCGAGATCGGCGAGGTCGTAACTGTGCGCCTGGCGGCCGGGACCGAACAGCTGTTTGAAGCACGACCAGCTCGTCTCGAGCGGATCGCGCGTACAGTTGACGATGCGCGCAGCCGGCAACATCGCCAGCAGCGCGCCGGCGTAGCGCCAGTTGTCCGGCATCTTGTCGGTGAAACGCGGTCGGTCGCTGCGCCAGCGGCGCGTGCGCTCCAGATAGCGCTGGCCGAGCCGCTGCCAGTCCGCGGGCGTCGTCGTCCCGACCCAAGCCGGAAAGCGCATTGCGCGCCGGCGCGACTCCTCCTCGATGACCGCTTCCAGATCCGGCAGCTCGCTGGCTCCTTCGACCTCGGGGTGCGCCGCAAGAATCTGCTCGGTCAGCGTCGAGCCCGAGCGCGGCAGGCTGACGATGAAGATGACCTCGCCACCCAGCTCGTCGTTGGTTGTGCTGGTACGCGACCCCTGCGCGAAGGCCGCCGCGATGGCATCCACTTCGCGCGAGAATCCAGCAGCATCCCAGGGCAGGCGGCGACGCACGGCCGCATTCGCCGCGACGAGCAGGTCGAACGCTTCGGCGTAGCGGCCTTCGTCTTCGCGCACGGCGCCGAGTGCGAAACCGCTGGCGATGCGTTCGGCCTCGTTCGGCGACGCGCTCGCATGCAGTCGCGCGAGTTGTTGCGATTCCCCAGCGTCGAGGTGCACCGTCTTGAGGTTGACCAGACCCAGCCAAGCCTGGGCGGCGCCGGGTTCGTAGGCGATCGCGCGGCGGTACTCGCCCGCTGCGGCGGCCGTGTCGCCGAGTGTCGCCAATGCGCCGGCCAGCAGGATGCGCGCGGGCACGTGGCCGGGTTCGAGCTCGACCGCTCGCCGCAGTGCGTCGCGCGCGGGACCGACATCGGCCTGCGCGCTCTGCAGGCGACCGCGATTGAACCAGGCGGCAGCGAGCGGCGGCTGCGCAGCGCAGGCGCGGGCCAGCACGTCGAGCGCCTCCTCGGTTTCGCCGAGATTGCCGAGCAGGCCGCCGAGCGTGCTGAGCAGCACGGCGTCGTCGGGCCAGCCGAGCAGCGCGCGCCGCAACAACGGCACCGCTTCGCGCGGCTGCCCCATCTTGTAGCGTGCCAGCGCCAGCAGGCGCAGCGCCTCGGGATGCTCCGGCGCGACGGCGAGCACGGACGCCAGCGTGGCTGCCGCGCGTTGCGGCGCTGCGTGATTGATCTGTGCCAGCGCCTGCTGCATCGATTGGCGCGCCGTTGCTGCAAGTCCGGCCAGGCGATCGCGCGTCGGCGGCGAGCGCGCCGGTCGTTTCATGCGGCAGCCCTCAGCGCGCGAACGGATCGAGCAGGCGCCGCAGCGGATCGAGGTGCCTGTCGTAGACGCTCGCCGATACCGCAACGGGCATCGCGGCCGCTCGTTTCGCACACTCCGCTTCGAACGGCAGTGCACAGAAGTCGAGCAGCTCGCGCAGCGCCGCCGCCGGCTCGGCGGCGAGGCGTGCGCCGTCCTGCTGATAGATGCGCTGCGCGTGCCGCGCATGCCAGTACAGCAGCAGGCGCTCATGGTCGTGCCAATGCGCGGCCAGATCGGCGAAATCGTAGGCATAGGCTTCGCTGCTGCGCGGGAACGGGCGCCGATAGCAGGCCCAGCAGGTTTCCAGTGCGTCGCCGCGCATGTCGATGACGCGTGCGCCGGGCAACATCGAGAAGAGGGCGCCAAGGAACGGCCAGTTCGGCAATGCCGGATCGACGTAGACGGCGAGCGGACGCCGCCAGCGTGCGCTGCGCTCGAGGTAGCGTCGGCCGAGCCGCTGCCAGTCGTCCGCAGTAGCCGTCGCGACCCAGGTCGGAAACGCTGCGCCGCGACGCGTCGATTCTTCCTGGATGACATTCGCCAGCTCCGGCGCGCCGCTGCCGACGCTGACCTCCGTATGCGCGGCGAGTGCAGCCGTCAGGCGATCGGCGCCGTCGCCGGGCCAGCCGACCAGCAGCACGACATCGTTGCCGAAGTTCGCGTCGGGATTTCTCGCTGGCGGCTGCGCGAACGCGTCGGCGATCTGGTCGACCAGGTGCGAGAACTGCGCGCCATTCCAATTGAGCTTTTGGCGTCGCGCCGCATTGGCCGCCGTGAATGCAGCAAACGCAGTCTCGACATCGCCGCGCGCTTCGAGCGCCCGTGCGAGTGCGAAGTGTGCGGCGATACGCTCGCTGTCGCCGAGGGTGGATTCCGTCGTCAGTGCCTGCAGCGCCGCGAATTCGCCACCGGACAGCGTTGCCGCGTCGACGCCTGCGAGACCGATCTGCGCACGCGCATTGCCGGGATGCGCTTGCAGTGTCGCGCGGTACTGCGCCGCGGCTGGTTGGCGCCGCTGCAGACGCGCGAGGGTGTCGGCGTGCGCGAGCTGCGCCGCCAGATGCGTCGGGTCGATGTCGAGTGCGCGCGCGAATGCCGCAGCAGCCTCCTCGTTGCGGCCGTGCGAGACCAGCGCGACGCCGAGGTTGTACCAGGCGGCCGCCGCGTGCGGATCGAGTTCGCAGGATTTGCGCAACGCCGCGATCGCGCCTTCGCCGTCGCCCGCGTCGCGCAACGCGCCGCCGAGCGTATTGAGGATGCCGGCGTGAGCGGGCCAGCGCGTGTGTGCGGCACGCAGCAATGCCAGCGCTTCCCCAAGACGGCCGCGCAGATGGTGCACGAGTCCCTGCAGGCGCAAGGTTTCCGCGTCGTCGGGCAGGATGCGCGCCGCGTCGGCGAGCGCCGCCTCGGCGTGATCGAACTCGCCGCGCCTGAGCGATGCGTTGACCTGCAGCAGTTCGTTGCGCGCCGCGGCGACGGCGACCTCGTCGGGATTCATCACGCGCGGCGGTCCTGCGCCGCGTTGAACAAGCCGAGGCCGAGCGCGAGCCGCAGCGGTGAAAGCAAATCGCCGAAGCGGCCGGCGCGGGCGGTGTCGCCGCGCAGCGGTTCGCGCACCTGCGATGCGCTGACCGTACGCACATTGCGTTCGGTGCGGTGGAACTCCAGGCAGGCCGCATCGAACGGCAGATCGCAGAACTGCAGCAGACGGCGCACCTGGGTCTCGGTGTCGCCGAGCAGTGCTTCGTAGCTGAAGTCGTGCACGCGATGCGGATAGCGCGCGTTCCAGAAGCGCATCAGGCGATCGTAGTCGCGCCAGAACGCGGCCATGTCCTGCAGGTCGTAGCTGTAGCCGTGGCCGTTGCCGAACAGCTGGCGAAAACATGACAGGCAGGTTTCCACCGGATCGCGCCGCACATTGACGAAATGCGCGCCCGGCAGCATCGCCGCGGCCGCGCCGAGGTAGCGCCAGGTGCCGAGCGACTTGTCGGTGAAGCGATCGCGCGACTGGCGCCAGCGCTCGGTGCGCTCGAGGTAGCGTTTGCCCAGCCGCTGCCAGTCCGCCGGTTTCGCTTGCGCCACCCAGGACGGAAATTCGCCGCCGCGCCGCTGCGATTCTTCGTCGATGACGATCTGCATGTCGGGCAGTTCGTTGGCGCCCTCGACATCCGGATGCGAGGCCAGAATCTGCTCGGTCAGCGTCGAACCCGAGCGCGGCAGACTCACGATGAAGATGACTTCGCGGCCGAGCGCGGCGGCCGACGACGATTTCGGCGGTGTCTGAAAGGCTGTCATCGTCGCCTCGACGCGCCGGCTGAAACCGGCGGCATCCCATGCGACCGTGCGCCGCTTGAGCGCATTGGCTGCGCTGTAGATCGCGAACGCTTCTTCGTCGCGCTGCTGGTCTTCGAGCGCCTTCGCCAGCGCGAAGCCGAGGCTGACGCGGTCTTCGTCCTTGATGTCCGGCGTCGCGAACAGGCGTTCGAGCCAGGCCGTCTCATCGACGGTCAGGCTGACCGTCTTCAGATTGGCCAGGGCGATCCAGGCACGCACGGCGGTCGGCTGGCGGCGCAGCGCGCGGCGGAATTCATTGGCGGCATCCGCGGTCCGGCCGAGGTTGGCCAGCGTCTGCGCGTAGCCGATGCGCGCGCGCGCGTGGTTCGGGTCGGTGGCGAGCGCGCGTGCGTAGGCTTCCATCGCCTGTTCGGCATAGGCTTCGCTGCCGTAGGTGCGCGCCAGGTTGTGCCAGGCAGGCGCGAAGTCCGGCGCCAGGTCGCAGGCGCGCTGCAGCGCCACCAGCGCAGCTTCGATCTGACCGGCTTCGCGCAGCGACGTGCCGAGGTTGGTCAGGATGACCGGATCGGCCGGGCGCAGGTCGAGTGCCTGGCGGAACGCGGCCACTGCTTCGTTGTAGCGCTTCTGCAGGTGACGGGTGATGCCGAGCAGCCGCAGGTACTCAGGATGCGTCGGCGCG